>Ga0256843_1001656_pt1 | contig 17279 bp, 16 predicted proteins | sample AlvinellametaG_FD_191572 | JGI IMG/M metagenome (GOLD analysis project Ga0256843, IMG submission 191572) | Pompeii worm associated microbial communities from hydrothermal vent at the East Pacific Rise, Pacific Ocean - Alvinella | ecosystem: Host-associated > Annelida > Integument > Unclassified ... | reverse complement strand
CCTTGGGAGAGGGGAGACACCTCTTCCTGCTCCCCTTTAGAAGGGGATTTGGATTGACGACTCTCCCCTGCTGGGAGAGGGGAGATATTATCGGGAGGAGGAGACGGAGAGATAGTAGGAGTTTTTTGGGAAATGGAGGAAGAGAGAGAAGTCTCCACTCCCCTCTCCGGTTCCTTTTCTGTTGTCTCTCTCCCTCCAGTGGAAGGGGAGGGGGTTTCATTTTCACATTTTACCGCTTTAATAATTGTTCCCTGTCCAAAAATTTTATCTATCAAAGGACGAATTACCAGAGTGAAATAGCGTTTCAAAACCTTTTTACAACTATATTCTGGACAACTTCTCCATTGGAGAATCCCATTGTGGAAAGAGATAAATTGGATAGAAGTTTCGAAACAGATGCCCAACTCCAAATCCCGCTCTTTCAATTCCTTAATCAATTTTTCAAACTTCCGCCGGGGGGTCTCAACCTCCCCTTCCAACTCTTTCAAAAGTTGGGCAACCGAATAGGGTTTGGTGGCTTCCACCAGTCGGAAAAAGAGATAACCGAGAAAAAAATAGGGGTTTGGGGTGGCGGTGCGGAGGAGTTCCCGGGCATCGGCAATAATATTCAAAAAGCGGTGGAGAATCAGATGGGGCAACTCCCCTTTTTTGAGAAGGGTGGTCAAAAAATTTTCACTCTCTTCCACAATCGACTCCAAATCAAACTTCTCCAATTGGGGAAGTAACTCTTCCACCCTTTTTGTATCTTGGGAAAAGATGGCTTGAAATAGTTGCTCTATCAATTGGGGGTGGACAATCCCTAAAATTTCAACAACTTTTTCAGTGGTTATTTCATCTCCCGCATAGCCGATAATTTGATCCAAAATGGTAAGACTATCCCGGACAGAGCCCCTTCCCGCTTGGGCAATTAATCGAACCGCCTCCTCTTGATAGTTTACCCCCTCCAGTTGGAGGATTTTTTTGAGATGGGAGAAGATTAACTCCTCCCGCACCCGTCCAAATCGGAAGTGTTGAACCCGGCTTAAAATAGTTTGGGGTAATTTTAAAGGGTCAGTGGTTGCCAAAATAAATTTTACATAGGAAGGTGGCTCCTCCAGAGTTTTGAGGAAAGCGTTGAAGGCTTCGGGAGTTAGCATATGGACCTCATCAATAATAAATATTTTAAATCTTCCGGTTGCAGGGTGATATCGGGTTTGTTCTATCAACTCCCTTATATTTTCAATTCCCCTATTACTGGCTCCGTCCAATTCTACAATATCGGGGTGGCGATTCTCCAACGCCATTTGGCAATTACTACACTCTCCGCAGGGTTGACTGGAGACCCCTTTTTCACACTGGAGAGCCCGGGCAAAAATCCGGGCAGTGGAAGTTTTCCCACTCCCCCGCACCCCACTGAAAAGGTATCCACTTCCGATTCTTCCCCTCTCCAAAGAGTTGACAAGGGTTTTGATTACCCCTTCCTGCCCAACCACTTCTTGGAAGGTTTTGGGTCGGTATTTGAGTGCTAAAACCACTGAAAAAATCCCTTATTTTTTGTGGGATTATATTATAATTTTAATAAGAGGGGTGGAAATTAAGTTTAGCGTAACAAACCGGTGCTAATTTCAGCCCAGTTTGGAAAGGAGGGTTGTTGTGCCGTTTTTTAAATTACAATTTACCGGTCATAAAAAAGAGGAGGAGATAGGTCCCTACCAACTGGCTAAAGAGTTGGAAGAGATAATCATTGATGCTTTGACGGGAGGGGAGTTTGATGAGGAAGCTTTCCAAAAATTGAAAATGGAATTTGTAAAAAATCCAGATACTTGGGAGAGATTACCGGAAGTGGTAAAAGATTTCAACTCTCTCCGGGAGATATTCAAATATGTTCAACCGATGTTCAAAGAGAACAAATATAAAAACCGGAGAAAATTTATTGAAAAGCAGTTTGAGCCTTTTCTGGAATATTTGAAAGAGTCTGGAGTAGACGAAGTTCGGAAAAAGCTAATTATTGATGAAAAATATATCGAAAAAAGTTGGAAAAGAGCCCAAAAACAACTGAAAAAAGCCCCTGATGAGGCACTGGAGATTAGCTATATTCTTTTGGAGGATACCGCCCGGTATATTTTAGACGATTTGGATTTAAATTATCGGGAAGAGGAGTTGCCCCCCTTTGCCTTGATGGAGATTGTAATGGACAAAATAACCCTTTCCAGTGAACCGGTGATTGAGGAGAGCTTTAAACAGGGTTTCCTCTTTCTTGCCCGGGTTGTAGAGCAGGTAAAGGGAAAAATTAAAAGCGATTCTCCAGAGTTCCAAATGGATGCCGAAGTAGTAGTAAATATTATCGGCACCAGTTGCCTCTATCTCTATAAAAAATACCAATTTATGAAAGGAAAAGGGAGTTAAATCCCTCCTTCTCCCCCTTTTGCTATAATTTCCCCCAAAAAGGGCAATTGAAATGAGATTAAAGTCCCCAAAAGAGCTTCCTTTGAAGAGGGGGAGTCGGGTTTTTCTCCGGTGCGATTTCAATGTCCCTTTAGATGAGTTTCAAAATATTACCGATGACCGGAGAATTAGAATGGCTCTCCCTACAATCAAGTATCTTCTGGATAATGGGTGTAAGGTTGTAGTAGCTTCCCATTTGGGTCGCCCCAAAGGAAAAAAAGACCCTAAATTTTCCCTCAAGCCGGTGGCAAAGCGTCTCTCCCACCTTCTCCAACAAGAGGTAAAAATGGCTGATGATGTAATAGGTCCATCGGCAAAAAGTGAAGTGGAAAAGTTGAAAGAGGGGGATATTTTACTTTTGGAAAATCTCCGGTTTGAACCGGGAGAAACCAAAAATGACCGGGAATTTGCCCGGGAACTTTCCCAATTTGGAGAATTTTATATCAATGACGCCTTCGGGGTGAGCCATAGAGCCCACGCCAGTGTGGAGGCTATTACCCATTTTTATGATAAAAACCATAAAAGTGCCGGATTTCTCCTCTTGAAAGAGGTAAATTTCCTTTACAAACTGATTCAAAAACCTACCCGCCCCTTTGTGGCAGTTGTCGGGGGAAGTAAAGTGAGCGGAAAGTTGGAGGCGTTGGTCAATCTTCTTCCCAAAGTAGATAAATTGATTATCGGGGGAGGAATGAGTTTTACCTTCCTCAAAGCCCGGGGATTTGAGGTTGGAAAATCGATTGTGGAAGACGAACTGATCCCCGACGCCATCAAAGTAATGGAAAAAGCCAAAGAGTTGAAGGTAAAATGTTATCTTCCAGTCGATTTTTTGGTAGCCGATAGGTTCAGTGAGGACGCTGTTACCAAATATGTAACCTACCAAGAGATACCGGAAGAGTGGATGGGGTTGGATATTGGTCCCGCCTCCATTCGCCTCTTTGGAGAAGTTCTCTACGACGCCCAAACCATTCTTTGGAATGGTCCAATGGGGGTGTTTGAAATGGATAAATTTAGCCGGGGAACCGTAAAACTCTCCCACATTATCGCCCAAAGTTACGGAATTAAAGTAGTTGGGGGTGGAGATACCGCGGCTGCAGTCCAAAAGGCGGGAGACGATGATGAAATGACTTTTATCTCCACCGGCGGAGGTGCAAGTCTGGAGCTTTTGGAAGGAAAAGAGTTGCCGGGAATTAAAGCTTTGGAGGTATGAAAGTGAAAGTTTTAGCCAATTTTAAAATGAACAAAACCCGGAAAGAGACCAAAGAATATTTGGAAAAATTGGAAAAAGTAGATAAAGGGGGGGTGGAAGTAACTATTTTTCCCCCAATGAGTGCCCTTCTCCCCTCTCCATTGGTGGGGGCTCAAAATGGTTATCCGGCAGAAAAGGGAGCCTTTACTGGAGAGGTGGGACTGGAGCAGTTGAGGGAGTTTGGGATTGACAAAATTTTAATCGGTCATTCCGAACGGCGACAACTGGGGGAAACTCCCCAATTTCTCCGGGAAAAGAGTAGTTTCTACTTGGAAAATGGTTTTCAAGTCTTTTTCTGTATCGGGGAGCCAATGGAGGTGCATCAACAGGGAAAAGAAGCTATAGGAGCCTACCTCCTCTCCCAATTGGAGGGAATTGACCTCTCCCACCCCAACCTCCATATCGCCTATGAACCAGTTTGGGCAATAGGACAAAAAGTTACCCCCTCTTTGGAGATGATTGAAAATATTGGTCATTTTATTGAAAAAAATACCCAAAAACCTATCCTTTATGGGGGCGGAGTCAAAAAGGATAATGTCCAAGAAATTTTGGAGCTCTCTCCAGTTGAAGGGGTATTGGTTGGGAGTGCATCTCTGGATTTTGACCATTTTGCCCAAATTATTCAAATTGCCAAATCTGTCGCAGAAAGGAAACAATAATGTTTATGGAAGGTAAAAAAGGGTTGATTGTTGGAGTTGCCAATAACCATTCAATCGCTTATGGAATTGCCAAAGCCATCAAAGAGGCGGGGGGAGACTTTATTCTGACCTATCAAAACGAAAAATTGAAAAAGCGGGTGGCAAAGGTGGCAGACCAATTGGGAGTAGAGACTATCCTCCCTTTGGACTTTTCCAAAGAGGGAGAGTTGACCCAACTCCGGGAAGAGGTAGAAAAAATCTATCCCCAACTGGATTTTATTGTCCACTCTGTCGCCTTTGCCCCCCGGGAAGCACTGGACGGACGCTTTTTGGATACCTCCAAAGAGGCGTTTAAAATTGCAATGGATATTAGCGTTTACTCTTTGATTGAACTGGTTCGGGAGTTTGAACCTCTTCTTAAAGAGGGGAGTTCTATTGTAACAATGACCTATCTGGGTGCCAATCGCTATATCCCCCATTACAATGTAATGGGTGTAGCCAAATCGGCTCTGGAAACCTCCATCTATTATATGGCAGTGGATTTGGGTGCCAAAGGGGTAAGAATCAATGGAATTAGTGCAGGTCCAGTAAAAACTTTGGCTGCCAGTGGAATTGGAGACTTCAGTCAAATTTTAAGTTACAATAAGAAAAACTCCCCTCTCCGGAGAAACATTACCATCGATGAGGTAGGAAAAGCAGGGGTCTTCCTTTTGAGCGACTATAGCAGTGGAATTACCGGAGAAATTCTCTATGTAGATAGCGGTTATCATATAATGGGTATGCCCCTCTACGAAAAAGAAAAGGAAAATAAATAACTCCCCTTTTCTCCTCTTTAAACTAAAGGGGAAAGGTCTCTTTTCCCCAATTCTTTCCACACAACAAAAATAATAGAAAGTAGATAATTTGTTACTTCTACTCCCTTTATTTCTCCAGAATTTTTTTGTGGACTACTATTTTCCAATGGAAAATTGACGGAGAATAATAATCCAATCTCCACTGGAATGGGAGATTATCTATTGGAATTATCTATTGGTGTGGTTTAAATTTTAGAAAATCTAAAAAAAATCTAAAAGAAGAGAAAGGAAAGATAAATAAATGAGTAGACAAAAATAAAATGGACACACTCCCCTTTTTTGACTCTCCCCAGAGAAGAAGAGAAAAGGGAGATTAATCCAATTGGATATTTTTCCGATGGTAACGGGAAACTATTTCCGGATCGGGGTGGAGGGAAACGGGGGCTTTTTCTTTCCCCGGATAGTCAATTTGGGAGAGGAGATAACGGATACTTTCCAACCGAGCCATTTTTTTATTGTTGGAATTGACAATAATCCACGGGGAATAGGTGGTATGGGTTTTGGAGAACATCTCTTCTTTATATTTGGTGATTTTATCCCACATTTTTTGAGCTTTTTTATCGATGGCAGAGAGTTTCCATTGTTTGAGAGGGTTTCTCCGTCGCTCTTCAAACCTCTTTTTTTGGGTCTCTTTGGAGATGGAGAACCAAAATTTGATTAAAATTATTCCATCATCGATAAGGTTACTTTCAATTTCAGGCACCTGTTGGAGAAATTTCCGATACTCCTCTTGGGTGCAAAATCCAAAAACCGGCTCTACAATTGCCCGGTTATACCAACTCCGGTCAAAGAAGACAATCTCTCCCGGGTCTGGGAGGTGTTTAAAGTAGCGTTGGAAATACCACTGCCCCTTTTCGACTTCGGTGGGAGCAGGGAGGGCTACAACCCGATATTTTCGGGGATTGAGGTGTTCGGTAAAGCGTTTAATTGCTCCCCCTTTTCCCGCTGCGTCCCGCCCTTCAAAAATTACCATTACCCGTTGCTTGGTTTCATAAATGTGATTTTGGAGTTTAATCAACTCAATCTGGAGTTTTCTCAACTCCTCTTCATACTCCACCAATCGGAGGGCTTTTTTAATACTTCCTCCGGTGTAAATTTTAGCCAACCCCTCCTTTTTCCCCAATTTGGAAAGGAGATTTTCCAGTTCTTCTACCAACTTTTTCCGGGTATCATCGGAGGAGGTCTCCTTCAGTTCCTTGAGAATTTTCTTGACTCTCTTTTTCAGTGCCATCGGAGTTTCCTTTTGGAATATCACTGGTTTCTACGGGAGAGGAGGAAAAATTTTCCAAAGAGTTGTTTTCACTTCCACCCTCTTTCCCAATTTCCCCTTCGGGGGAGGTTGGTAAAGTCTCCTTTTCCCCTTGGGGAGACTCTTCCTTTTTATTGGAACTCTCCTCCTCTTGGGAACTTTCCTTTGAAGGTTGGGAAACTACCTCCTCTTCTCCGGCAAGTTTAAGGGAAGCTTCCCGCTCTTTTTTCCACTCCTCTTCCTCCAGTTCTTCCCCCTCTTCACTTTCTAAACTTTCCCAACTGGAATTGTGGAGTTCCCGTCTCTTTTTCTCTTCATCATCTCTCCATCTCCGATAGAGCTCATTTTCTATCCCCACCAAATCCATCCATCTTCCAATAATGGCGTGCTCCATCTCTTGGAGGGTGTTGGGAAAAGTGTAGTAAGTAACAACTGGAGGAGCAATAATTACATTGGGGAAGCGGGCAAGTTTTGCCATATGCTCCAAATGGAGAAGGGGAAAAGGAATTTCCCGGGGAGCCAAAAGGAGAGGTTTCCGCTCTTTAATTGCCACCGCCGCCACCCGGGTAATTAAATTATCCTCTATTCCGGTTGCAATTTTTGCCAAAGTATTCATTGAAGTTGGGGTTATAAAAGTGATATCTGCCCCAAAACTTCCACTGGCAGGGGGAGCCGAAATATCATCTTCCCAATATACCCCCTCCTCTTTTTCCAATACCACTTGGGCGTGTTTGGAGAGAATCAAATATTTTTCATACTTTTCCGGGATTAGGGAGTAGAGTTTTAACCCCAATCCGACCCCACTGGCTCCACTTATACAGATTACAATTCTCTTTTTCCTATCCATAAATCACCTTTTTAATTTTTTCCCACAAGGCAGATTTCTTTTTCAAATTTTCGGGGTAGGGGAAAATTAGAGTAAAGGTTGTCCCCTTATTCTCCCCTTCACTCTCTATCCGGATATTTGCTTGATGGAGTTGGAGAATTGCCTTTACAATGGAAAGTCCCAACCCAAACCCTTTTATTTTCCGGTTCCGGGCACTATCCACCCGATAAAACTCATCAAAGAGATATGGAATTTTATCGGGGGGAATTCCCTGTCCATTATCTATCTCTTGGAGTTCAATCCCCTCCGGTGTCCTTCTCAATACCAATTTGATTTTGGTGGCACCATATTTTATAGAGTTTTCAATCAAATTGGAGAGGGCAATTTTAATTAGAGCTTTATCTCCTATAATTTGATAGTGCTCCTCTCCATCTTCCTCCATCTCGTCTATACCGGTATCTATATCCATACTAATCCGTCGGCTATATTTTTCAAAGAGCTCCAGAGCCACCTCTTCCAGATCGATTTTTTGGAAACTTTTGGGATCGATGTTTTCTTTTCTGGTGATAAATAGGAGTCTTTCTGTAATTTCGGTAATGTGGCTTATCTCCTCTTGAATTTCCCGGAGGATATTTTTACACTTCTCCTCCTTTACCTCCTCCAATCCCAACTCTATTTCGGAATTGATAACGGTAAGAGGAGTCCTCAATTCGTGGGAAACATTGGAGTTAAACATTCTCAAACGATGGATATGCTCTTCAATTTTCCTACTCATTGTTAAAATAAAAATATAACCTATCCCCAAGGAGACAAAATAGAGAATTACCCCCGCTGCAATTACCAAGGTTTTGGAGAGTTCAACCTTCTCCATTTGACTTCCGATTGAGGTGCTCAATCGGATTCGATATTTATTTTTGTAGGTAACATACACCAAAAGTTTATTTCCCATATACTCTTCAATTGTAAATCCCGGTTTGGTTGTGCGGATAGGGTAAATCTCATTATTGTAGAGATAAAATCCATCTCCCTCCCGTTGAATAGAAATAAAAAAGGGTCTTATTTTCAAATTTTGCTGAATCTCAGTTATGGATTGGGTGGTGATATTTTGGGTATCTATTTGATTGGCGGCGGTTTCCAGTTTTTCTTTGATGTAATTGATAGAGATAATATCCATAATGTGGATTAAAATAACTACAAATAAAATAAAAAGAGGGGTAAGGACTACCCCAAAGCGGAGAAAAAAGGAGAGACTTATTTTGTTATTCATCGCTGATTTTAAATCCCATACCGCGGATAGTTTTAATCAACTTTTTTTCTCCTTGGCTGTCGATTTTTTTCCGAATGTGGGAAATGTAAACATTGATCACATTGCTATTAATTTCCTCATCTACTTCCCACAAATTTTCGGCAATCATTTGGGGAGATACTATTCTATTTTTATTAACCATCAAAAATTTCAAGAGTTCAAACTGCTTTGCGGTCAACTCAATTTTTCTATCTCCCCTTTTAACTTCCTTGGTATCGGGATTTAAAATCAGATTATCGATTTGAAGAACATTACTTTTAAGTTGTTTATTTCTCCGATAGAGAGCCTTTAACCGGGCTATCAACTCTTCCATTGAGAAAGGTTTGGTAAGATAGTCATCGGCAATACTCAAACCTTCCAATTTGTCGTTGAGGTCACTTTTGGCAGTGAGAATGAGAGCAGGGGTATTAATCTTGTTTCGAATCTGCTTCAACAGGTCAATACCGCTAATCTTTGGTAACATCCAGTCGATAATCATCACATCATATTTATTATTTTCCGCCAAATAGAGTCCCTCTTCTCCATCTACCGCCCAATCCACCCGAAACCCTTCTTTTTTGAGCCCTTTTTTAATTAAACCGGCAATTTTTTCATCATCTTCAACCAAAAGGATTTTCATTCCAGCTCCTTTCCTTGGGGTATATGGGAATATTAGATTCTTAATCTTAATTAAAAATTAACGGCTCTCCTCCTATTTCTGTTTCGGGTGTGGAAAATAGTAAAATAGTTGTTGAATTATAGTCTAATAATTAAGGATTCAAAAATGAAAATAGAGCTCGATTGGGAATGGATTAGAGCACAAATAAAAAAAATTAGTAAAATAGTAACAGAGCTAACTCTCTATGCTTCTTCGTTGAGTTTTTACACAATTTTTGCCTTCGTTCCGATAATTTTATTAATTTTGACAATATTTGCTTCAAGTCCTTTTTTCAAAGAGGCTTACTCCCGTTTGGAGGTGTTTATTGCCTCAAATATTCTCCCTTCCAACCAAGATGTAGTATTAAACTATCTTCGCCATTTTTTAGAGAATTCAGGTAAAACTGGAATTATGGGAGGAATATATATTGTTATTACTTTAATTCTCTTTGTGGGAAACTATGAATCAATAGTTTCCAAAATTTTCCCCCAACGACCCCGCCCCCTTTGGGAAAAGATAAAACTTTACTGGACTATGTTTACCCTTCTTCCCCCTCTCTTTTTCGGAGCAATTTACTTTTCGGTAAAAGTTCAATTAATATTAAATAGTAACACTTACACCAATTGGATTCACTTCCAAGGATTTATCCCTTTTATTGCCGTTTGGACTGCTTTTTTTATTTCCTACGCTATGACTTTGGAAAATGAAAGAATAAAAAGCGTCTTTTTTGCCTCCTTTATTACCTCTGCCCTCTTTTTTATTGCCAAAACGATATTCGTTTACTACACCTTTGTAAACCACACCTATAAAACCCTTTACGGCTCCATTTCTCTATTACTTTTTCTCTTTTTGTGGATTTATATAAACTGGCTAATCTTTCTGGGGGGAATCTATTTAATTCGTTTTTTTGAAAGGATAGAAAGGGAAAAAAGGGGAATGAAAAGGGAGAAAAAAATAAAGAACTATTTGTTAATTCCTTAACCCAAGTTTGGTTTCCAGATTTGCCAAAAATTTACAAGCCCTTTTGAATCCCCCTTCACAGGAATATTTATAGAGGGCATAGGCATAATCGTAATTCAGCGGAACTCCCCTTCCTTTTTCATACATATCCCCCAAACTGAGACACCCCTCCATATTTCCGTTTTCACAAGCTCTTTTAAAGAGAGCAACTGCCCAAGTATAGTTCCTTCTCCCTACTTCTATTCCCGCCTCATAAAACCAACCGGCTGCAACGCAACCTGCCATATTATTCATTGCACACAACTTTTTAAATTTATCTATCTTTTTTCCTCCCCATAATAAAGCTACTACGGCAAGCAACGCAAAAAGTATTCTTTTCATACTCTCCTCCTTGTTAATATAATCGTAATGTGTCTAAATTATACTAAACTTATCCCTATTTTGAAAGCTATAAAGTAGAGTAATACCCCTATCAATTTCCTTATTTGGGCTTGATTTAGATGGTAATGCATTACATAATTCCCCAAATATCCTCCCAAAATAGCTCCAATTGCAGATATTACGATAAGTAACCAATCTATTTTTATAAGTGAAAGATAGGTTAAAAAAGCGGTAAAAGTTGAAAAAGGAATTACAAAACTCATTGTAACAGCCAACTTTTTTGGGTCAAATCCCAAAAGAATTAAAATTGGCATCAAAAGACTCCCCCCTCCTACCCCCAATAATCCACTTATTAAGCCCACTCCGCTTCCCAAAAGGGGTAGAATCCATCTTTCCGTTAAGTCAAATTTTTTCTCCCTTTTTCCAAAAAGTAACATTGAACCTGCAAATAGAAGAAAAAGGAGAAAAAGAAATTTAACTATTTTCTCAGGGACAAACTGGGAAAGGTAAGCTCCAATGGGGGCAGAAAGAGCCAAAGAGAGTGCCAAAGGGAGTGCAAATTTAAAATCCAAAACCCTTCTTTTAATGTTCATTATAGTGGCAGTAATAGTTGTAGAGGTGTTGACAAAGAGACCGGTGGCTTTAGCCATATCAAAGGGAACCCCAAGGAAATGGAGAATTGGCACCAGAGCCACTGCACTCCCCACTCCTCCCATTGCAAAAAGGGTGGAAAGTAAAACTACAACCCCAAAAATCAAAAAATAAAATTCCATAATTTTCTTCCTTTTTTAAATTTAGTTTTTTCCAACAGAAGTAAATTATACCTCCCTACCCCCTTTTTAAAATAGTTTACAATTTTAAAAACCCTTTCCAAGGAGTGGAAAATGATTAAAAAATTACGGGGAATGGAAGATATTTTTCCCGGCGGGAAATTGGATAGTCGCAAATTTTTAAAACTGGCAGATAGTTGTAGAGAGGTGGCGGAGAAGTATGGATTCCACTATATTGAAACTCCTATTTTGGAAGAAACTATCCTTTTCAAACGGAGTGTAGGGGAGAGTAGCGATATTGTAAATAAAGAGATGTATCACTTTCTGGATAGGGGGGGGAGGGATATATGCCTCCGTCCCGAAGGGACTGCCGGAGTTGTCCGATCTTTTATTGAAAATAGGTTAGATAGACAGGGAAAAGTTTATCGATTTTGGTATTTTGGTCCTATGTTCCGGTATGAACGCCCGCAAAAGGGGAGATATCGCCAGTTTCACCAATTTGGAGTAGAGAGTTTTGGAGAAGGGTCAGTTTATGAAGATATCCAAACTATTGGAATGGCAAAGGAGATTTTGGAAAAATTGGAAATTCCCTACAAATTGAAAATAAACTCTTTGGGGTGTTCCCAATGTGCCCCCACCTATCGGCAAAAGTTACTCCAATTTTTGGAGTCCCATCGGGAAGAGCTTTGTCCCGATTGTCAACGGAGAATAGAGACCAATCCAATTAGAACTTTGGATTGTAAAAATCCCTCTTGTCAACAGATTTTGGAAAATGCTCCCAAACTCCAAGAGAATCTCTGCTCCAGTTGCCACTCTGAATTTACCCAACTGAAAAAGGGACTGGAACAATTGGAGATTCCCTTTGAGGTTGATTCCCATCTGGTGCGGGGGTTGGATTACTACACCAAAACCACCTTTGAATTTATAGGGGTAGGAGAGGGTGTAGGAAGTCAGAACGCCATTGTAGGAGGGGGAAGATATGATAAATTGGTGGAGTATTTGGGGGGAAAACCGACTCCGGCGGTGGGATTTGCAATTGGGATTGAGCGGATTCTGGAGCTTCTATCCCCCCAAAAGGAGAGGGAAGGAGTCTATTTGGGAGCCCTTTTGGAAGAGGGAGTTCCCAAGTTATTGGAGTGGGCTCAAAAAATGAGAAATAATGGGGAGAAAGTTACCATCAATTTCCAAATCAAATCCCTCAAAAGCCATTTGAAAAGTGCCGATAAAGGAGGGTTTAAAAAGGTTGCAATTATAGGAGAGGAAGAACTCAAAAACGATACTATTTTTGAAAAGAAACTCTGAGTTTTTTCCTTTAAGGAAATTCAATGAACCTGTGGGTAATTTTGGCGGGGTTTGTATTGGTAATTTTGCCTTTAATTGGGGGAAAGTTTTTGAAAACCGGTTTGGAAAAGGAGCTTTTTTTCAATTCCCTCCGGGCAATGGTGCAGTTGACAATTTTAGGGGGAATTTTGGTCTATCTTTTCAAAATAGATAACCATCTCCTCTATATTCCCCTCTTTCTCTTTATGACCCTCTACGCCGGATATGTGGCGTATCGGAGGGTGGAGTTTCCCTACTGGTTGGGAGTAGCGGTAATTGGGGGAGTGGGAGCTTTTTTACTTCCCTTGATTTTAATATTGAAAGTTATCTCCCTCAAGCCCAATCAATTTATACCAATAATGGGAATGGTATTGGGACATAGTCTCAATACCTACACCCAAGCAATGGAGAGAATAAAAAGGGAAGTGGAGGTCAATCGGGAACTTTTGGAGAGTTACATTGCAGTAGGTGCATCTTTGGGGGAAGGATTAAAACCCCTCCAACGGGAGGCGGTCAAAGCTTCTCTAATTCCGATAAATAACGCCCTCCAAACCATTGGAGTGGTTTCAATTCCGGGGATTACTACCGGTATGCTCCTTGCCGGAGCCTCCCCTTTTGAAGCAATAAGTTACCAGTTGGCAATTATTTATGCGTGGGTATCTATCAATTTTTTCTCTTCTTTGGGAGCGGTAAAGGTATTTGAGTGGTGGGGGAAAAGGTTTGGATTGCCGGTTGAGGTGGAGAGGGGAAAAGAGGTGTGATAAAATTTTCTCCCCTTCAAGTTGTTGGTGGGAGAGAGGAAAAGGGAGAAAAAGGGGAAAAGGGAAAATGGAAAAGGGGTAGTAAATTTTCAAATAGTTTTTAAAAAATCGAAACAAATTTTTGAGAGTGGGTAATTTTTTTCAGTCTTTTGGAGAAAGTCTATTTCTCTCTTGATATCTATTTTATCTCTTTGGGTAATTTAAAGTTAAAATTCCAATCGAGGACTTGAAAAAACCGACTACCAAAATAAACAAAGGTTGAGAATGAGAGCACTTTTAAGCGTTTCCGATAAAACCGGTATTGTGGAGTTTGCCCGGGGGTTGAAAAAGTTGGGTTTTGAAATTATCTCCACCGGTGGAACCGCCCGGCTATTGGAGGAGAGTGGGATTGAAGTTACCCCGATTGAAAAGATAACCAATTTTCCGGAGTGTTTCGGTGGACGGGTGAAGACTTTAAACCCCTATGTGGCAGGTGGTATACTTTATCGGAGTGGAAAAGATGAGGAAGAAGCGGAAAAATTGGGGATTAAGCGGATAGATTTGGTGGCGGTCAATCTCTATCCTTTCAGAGAGACAATAGAGAGAACCGACGATTTGGAAGAGATAATCGAAAATATCGATATTGGGGGTCCAACTTTAATCCGGAGTAGTGCAAAAAATTATAGAGATGTGATTGTAGTGGTAGACCCGGAGGATTATGGAAAAGTGTTGGAAAAACTGGAAAAGGGGAGAGTTGATTTGGAGTTCCGGCGGAATTTGGCAATTAAAGCCTTTGAACAAACTGCCCAGTATGACGCCACTATCGCCAACTATTTTAACCATCGGTTTAAAGGTGGGTTTGGGGAGAAACAATTTATTGTAGGGAAAAAAGTAATGAATACCCGATATGGGGAGAACCCCCATCAACGGGGTGCCCTCTATCAATGGGCAGATGGGTATTGGGAGAATTTGAGAATTTTAAAAGGAACCCCCAGTTTCAACAATTTTGGGGATATGAATGGGGCAATTAAAATTGCCACTTCCGTTGGAAAAGGGAGTGTGGTAATTGTGAAACACGGCAACCCCTGTGGGGTGGCATTGAAAGGGGATTTGGTAGAGAGTTATAAAAAGGCTCTGGAGTGCGACCCTATCAGTGCCTATGGGGGAGTTGTGGCAGTCAATGGGGTTGTAGATAGAGAATTGGCGGAGGAGATAAATAAAATTTTTGTGGAAGTGTTGGTGGCAGGAACCATTACAGAAGAGGCGGTAGAAGTCTTCGCCAAAAAGAAGAGAATTAAACTTTTCGACTTTGGACAAGGGCATTTGGAAATTCCGGGGGATATTTGGGACTTTAAACATATTGAAGGGGGTTTCCTCTTCCAAGATGCCGACAGGGTAGAGCCCGATGAGGTTCAAGAAGCCCGCTGTGTTACCCGGGTCTGTATTGAAGATAAAACCGATTTGGAAATGGCGTGGAAAATTTCCGCCTTTACCAAATCCAATTGTGTAGTCTTTGTAAAAGAGTCCCAAATGGTAGCTATCGGTATGGGAATGACCAGTCGGGTGGACGCTACCCGATGTGCTATTGAGAAGGCTCAAAGTTTGGGGTTAAATCTGGAAGGGGCAAGTGTAGCCAGTGAAGCATTTTTCCCTTTCCGGGATTCGGTAGACAATCTGGCACCGGTGGGAGTAAAGGCAATTATCCAACCGGGGGGAAGTATCCGGGATAAAGAGGTGATTGAGGCGTGTGATGAGTATGGAATAGCAATGTATTTCACCGGTAAACGGCACTTTTACCATTAATTTTTTCTCTCCCTCCCTTTTTTTGATATGATACTTTCAGACTTTCTTTCCCAATAACTACTTCATTTACAAAGGAGCCGGGGAATGGTGAAAAAGTTTCTCTTTTGGATCTTTTTTTTGGTAATTCCTCTTTTGGCAAAAGATACGCTGGTGGTGGAAAAGTATGTAACCAACCGCCCAAAAATTGGAATTACCTTCGATGGTCCCAAAAAAGTGTTGGATATGTTGAAAGTAGATTTGAAGGTGTTGGATCATTTCGATTATACCATTAATTTGCCGGGGGCTGTTCCATATCGATTTGATTTTACCTATAGCAATAACACTTTAAAAGTTACTTATATAAAAAATAACCAAATTGAAAAAACAATGGTTTACCGGAGTAATGACCCGGCTTATTACCCCTTTCTGGTCCACAAAGCCCTCTACGATATAAATAATTACTTCTACCTCCCCAAAGCCGATTTTTTGGTGAGAAGGGTTATCTACTCTGTGGTAAAAGCCCCTCTTCAAGCAGATATCTATTTGGCAGATTATAGTTTAACTTATCGGAGAAGGGTTATCAGTGGGGGATTGAATATCTTCCCCAAATGGGCAGATGATCAACAAAACCAATTCTTTTTTACCAAAATGGATTATTTGCCAACCCTCTATAAAGTGGATTTGAGAACTGGAATTAGGAAAAAAATCTTAACTTCCCAAGGTATGTTGGTGGCTTCCGATAGAAAAGGGAGCAAAGTCCTTTTGACAATGGCTCCCAACGGAGTGCCAGATATCTATTTATACGATATGAATACCCGAACTTTGAGACGAATTACCACAAGCTCCGCTTCCGATGTAAGTGGAAGATTTTGGGGAAATGGAAAAATCGCCTTTGTATCAGATAGATATGGTCCCCCTTTGGTATTTGAAAAAAATCTAAAAACTGGGGTAGTAAGAAGAGTCTTCTACCACGGAAAAAACCAAGTAGGATTGGATACCTATAAAAATTATATTGTAGTTTCCTCCCGGGAGACCAATAACGCCTTTGGAGGAAACACCTTCAACCTCTTTTTAATGGAAGTTGATAGCCCCAATGTAGTTCGTCTGACCACCAAGGGGCAAAACGGCTACCCCAACTTCTCTGTAGATGGAAACTCCATTATGTTTATTAAACGGGTTGGGTATGGGAGTAAAATCGGAATTATCCGGTTGAGAGAAGGAAAAGTTTTCTACTATCCCCTTGCCCGGAAACTCCAATCTTTCGATTGGTAGTATTGGTAATAGAGGATTATTGTGGAGAAGTCGGAAAAGTTTAAATATGGCATTGTTTTGACAGGAGGGATTGGAAGCGGTAAAAGCACCGTTGCCTCCCTTCTGAAACTTTACGGCTATCAAATCATAGATGCCGATGAGGTGAGCCGAAAGGTCTTTCAAGAGAAAAGGGAAGAGATTGAAAAACTTTTTGGAACCTCCGACCGGCGGAAATTGAGAAAAATAGTCTTTTCCGATAAAGAGAAACTGAAAAAACTGGAGCAACTTCTCCACCCGGAAATTAGGAAAAGGATTTTGACACACTCCCGAAAGTTGGAGGAGAAGGGAGAGTTATTTTTTGTGGAAATTCCCCTTTTTTTTGAAAAAGGAGGATATCTCCAATTTGAAAAAGTTGTGGTAGTTTACCTCCCCCGGGAAAAACAGATTGAGAGAGTGGTAAAGCGGGATAAAACCTCTCCGGAAGAGGTGGAAGCAATTCTGAATAATCAAATAGATATTGAAAAAAAGTGCCAACTGGCAACCTACTGCCTTCCCAATACCGGGGATTTAAAAAAACTTCAAAAAGAAGTGGAAAAAATGTTGATTTTTTTCGAAAAAATGAAAGGAGAAAAAAATGGGTGAAAAAACATCGGAAACCAAAAAACCGGAAATTCAAATGATTCCCGTCCAGTATGTTCCCTATTGTGAAGAGGAGGAGATAGATTTAAAAGAGTTGATTAAAAAAATCCTTGCCCGGAAATATTTTATTTTAGGCTTTACTTTTTTTGTTACTTTATTGGGAACTATTTACGCTTTTATAGCTAAACCGGTTTACGAAATTAAAGGGTATCTTCAAGTGGGGCACATAAATGTAATTACCCCCCAAAATATTTTA
>Ga0256843_1001655_pt1 | contig 17283 bp, 17 predicted proteins | sample AlvinellametaG_FD_191572 | JGI IMG/M metagenome (GOLD analysis project Ga0256843, IMG submission 191572) | Pompeii worm associated microbial communities from hydrothermal vent at the East Pacific Rise, Pacific Ocean - Alvinella | ecosystem: Host-associated > Annelida > Integument > Unclassified ... | reverse complement strand
AACTGGTAGACGCGTCGGACTCAAAATCCGATGGGCTCTGCCCATGTGGGTTCGAGTCCCACCGCCGGTACCATTACTTATTTAATTTTAACCCTGTTTTAAAAAATTGTTAATTTCTTCATCCCTGCCGAATGTTTTTATGTATTTCTCAATTGCGTTTTTGTCTTTAGAGTGTTTAATATAATTCAAGTATGCGCTTTTAATCATACTTGTTATTCTGGGTTTTTTCGTTTTTATATATTCATACTCTTTTAATTCCTCTAAAGCTGATTTTATTTTGCCTTTAAACGCTTCTCTTTCAGCGTTAAGAAGTTTTTTTTGCCATTTTTCTTCATAAACTCTGTAAACCTTTAATTTTTTCAAAAAAGGATATTTTTCTGCCAGTTCAAATGCCCTGTTTTTATCTTCGTTAAACAGTCTTAAAAACTCGAGCGATACCTGTGCCTTGTTTAGAAGTTCCTTTGCTTTTAATTCATAACCTTCAATATCTTCCAATACGGTGCATATTTTTAAAACATATTTAAATTTTTCTTCCTCCAGGGCTTTAACAGCTATATTGTAAAGTTTTTCACCGTATTCGATTACCGATTTATATTCTTTGGTATCTTTAAGCTCCGGATGTTCTTTTATTATTGCAAAGAATCCTTTAAAATCTTTATTGGCTATTTTTTCTTTTAACAGTCTGAAAAGACCGGCTTCTTTAAGCAGCAGATTAATGAGTTTCAGTTTCTGAGGAACGGGAATAAAATCTATTAGTATTTCTTTCGCTTCCGACACTCTACCTTCTGATGCAAGCTGCTTTGCCTTTTCGAACCTTTCTTCCCACTCTTTTTCAGCAAGCATGTAATATTTCGTATTTTTTAACATTTCAAACTGATTTGCAAGCTGATAAAACAGTGCAAAATTTCTGTTTTCAAACGCTTTTACAAATTTTAGTATGTTTTCATAATGAGTAATTATTTTATTTATTTCTTCTCTTTTTTGAAGTACGGCACTAAAAGGCTTCAACAGCTCAAGGGCTTTTTGTTTCATACCTTCTTCATAATATTTCATAGCTTTTTTAATAGTTGCTATATACAGTTTTTCAAGTTTTTCATATGCTTTGGTTTTCTTCAAAAAAGGATTTAAAGCTATCATTTCATATGCTTTTTTATAATTTTCGGATAAAACGGTGTCTAAAAGCTCTTTTTCGTCGGTTAAACATACTTCTTCGAGAATATTTCTCGAAACCAGATACATTCTGTCTTTATATACAACAATTTTTTGAGAATCGGTTTCAAAAAAAGAATCATTGACAAGGACTTCGTTTTTCAAATCATATAAAACAACCTTTGAATCGGTAAGAACAAAAATATAATTATCATAAAGCGCAAAATCTCTGAACTTTTTATATAAATCAACTCTGTCGGTATCGTCACAGGTATCCCTGTCCCATTTTATAACGTCAGAAAACTCCGAAGCGCTTATCAGATAATTTTTATTTTCGATTTTCAGAGCTTTTTTAAGATGTAAAAATCTGACAGTTTTGCGTAAAGACGAACTGTCGACAAACAAAACGGCTTTATCATAGCCCGTTGCGTAAATTTTATCTTCTCCGAACGCAATATCGCTTATAAAATCTTTATGCTTTGCTATTTTAGACACCATTTTTAAAAGTTCAATAGAATAAAGATAAATTTTACCGTCTATTCCTCCGCTTGCAAAATAATTTTGTCCTATTTCAACAGATAAAACGTCTCCTTTATGCCATTCGAATTTACCGAGAAGTTTTTTTTCTTTTATGTTCCAAAAGGTAAGAGGATATCCGCTTACGGAAAGCAAAAGATAATTAAACTCCTCATCACACGAAACTGTATTCTCTTCGGGTCTGTTTTCGGGAAGCTTTATTTTAAATCCGTTAATAAGTTTAAATGAAGAGTCGTAAACGTAAACCCTGTTTTCCTTATCGACTATCAAAGCTCCGTTATTGTTAATTTTAATATAAGAAATTGTGCTTTTAAATTCTTTAACTTTTTTTCTTTCCATTTTCCATCTTTAAAAATTTTTCAACCTTAGGCGCCACTACATACACACAATAAGGCTGTTCCGGATTTTTCTGGAAATAATTCTGATGATATTCTTCCGCAGGATAAAATTTGTCAAGTTTTTTAATTTCCGTTATAGGATTTATTCCTTCGGATCTTAACTCTTTTGTTTTTTTCAAAGCTTTTTGTTTTTGTTCATCGTTTAAATACAGAATAACCGAACGGTACTGTGTACCGACATCGTTTCCCTGGCGGTTTAACTGGGTAGGATCGTGTATGTTAAAAAATATATCTAAAAGGTATTCGTAATCAACTTTATTTTCATCATAATCTATTTCAACAACTTCCGCATGCCCGGTAACACCGGTACAGACTTGTTCATAGTTTGGATCAGGACGTCTGCCGCCCGCATATCCGGCTGTTACATTTCTAATGCCTTCTACCTGTCTGAAAACTGCGTCAAGACACCAGAAACATCCTCCTCCTAGTACTGCTTTAGCCATTTTCAGCCCTGATTTTTTCCGCTATGCTTTGAGCATCTACTTTTAAAAGTTTTTCCACTTCTTCAACATTTCCGTGCGGAATAAATTCATCAGGGTATTCAAAACTTTCTATTTTAACATTTATATTTTCCGCATTTGCAAAATCGCTAAGCATTTCAGCAATTCCGCCCTCTTTTGAGTTATCGCTGATTACATACCATCTGTCTGCTTTTAAAGATTTTAGAAGATCTTTGTCAAACGGTTTTACAAATCTTAAATCCAGCACTCCGCTCTTTAATCCATGCTGTTTGAGAATTTCATGAACCCTGTATGCTTTTCCGACTCCGTTACCGTATGATATCAGCATAATTTTGTCGTTATCAATTAAAATTTCACCTTTTCCGAGTTCAAAATCAGAAGCTTTGAAAACATCATCTTTTAATAAAAAAGCGCCTCTTGGATATCTGAACGCGCAAGGCCCGGAATCAAAACCGTATGCAAATTCCACAGCTTTTTTAAGTGTTTCAAAATCCCTAGGCGCAAAAAGCGTAATATTAGGCAGGATTCTTAAAAATCCGATATCAAAAACACCCTGATGAGTCTCTCCGTCCGCACCGACTATTCCGGCTCTGTCAATTGCAAATCTTACAGGATAGTTATCAAGACACACATCATGTATTATCTGGTCATATCCCCTTTGTAAAAAAGTCGAATATATCGCTACAAAAGGTTTAAACCCTTCTTTTGCCAAAGGCGCCATTGACGTTACCGCATGCTGTTCTGCTATACCAACATCCCAAAAACGCTCAGGAAATTCTTTCATCAGATCTTTCATTCCGGTGCCGCTTGGCATAGCGGCTGTTACTCCGACGACTTTCTGATCTTTTCTAGCTATTTCAAGAAGTTTATTAGAATACACTTTTGTTGCGGAAAGAGAAGATTTTTTAAGAGGCTCTCCCGTTTCCAAATCAAAAGGCCCTACTCCGTGCCAGTGTTCATAATATCCTTCCGCCTGCTTATAACCTTTACCCTTAACGGTTTTTGCGTGTACTATTACCGGTTTTTTAAGACTTTTTGCGACTTGAAGTGTTTCAATAACCTCTTCTAAATTATGCCCGTCAATCGGCCCGATATATTCAAGTCCCATTTCTTCAAAAAAAACTCCGTGAACGCTAAACATCTCTTCTACTTTTTTAGCCATGTATTTAACGTCTTTCGGTGCAGAATCCAAAAATTTTTTAAATTTTTCTTTAAAGCCCTGATACAGTTTTCCGGCTTTCAGCCTTGTTAAATATTTACTTAAAGCCCCGATAGGTTTGCCTATGCTCATTTCATTGTCGTTAAGAATTATAACTACGGGATATTTTCTAAAACCAAGCTCGTTTAAAGCCTCATAAACCATACCGGCGCTCATTGCACCGTCCCCGATTAACACTACAGGAGTTCTGTTTTCTCCTTTTAATTTAATAGCTTTAGCGGCGCCGACCGCCACGGATATTGACGTAGAAGAATGGCCCGCACTGAAATAATCATATCTGCTTTCACTAGGTCTGGTATAACCGCTGATTCCTCCAAACTGTCTGAGCGTATCAAAACTTTCCCATCTGTCTGTTAAAAGTTTATGAGCATACGCCTGGTGAGACACATCAAATATAAAAGGATCTTTTTCTGCATCAAAAACATAATGCATCCCTATAATAAGTTCCACGGCCCCTAGCGTAGAGCTTAAATGCCCTCCTTTTTTAGAAACAACTTCAAGAATTCTTGCCCTGATTTTTTGTGCCGTCTCTTCTAATTCCGGAATACTTTTATGCTTTACATCTATCATTCATTACCTTCCAATACTGCTTCTTTTATTGCTTTAAATCTTTGTAAAATCTGAGCGTCAATATTTCCTATATCGCTTAAAATCACAACACCGCCTTCTTTTACGGCGTCGTCTTCGATTATTTCCACATTTTGTAAATCCTGTTCTTTTAAATATTTTGCATCTTTAGGATTTACTTTTATTTTTATTTTAGTAGCATCTTTAATGTCTTCCATTAAAGCTTTTGCAAGATTATATGCAATTTCTTTGGAATTTTCGCTAACTTCTTTTTGAATAACCTCTTTTGCTATATCAAGTGCTACCGAAATTAACTCTTTTTCAATTGAAAGAATTTTTTCTTCAAACACTTCATTTATTTTATCTACTTTTTTTACCGAATCCTGAAGAAGTTTTATTTTTTCTTCAATTTCTTTAGACACTTCGGAAGATGCGTCTTCTTTACCTTTTTTATATCCTTCTTCAAAAGCCTTTTTTTTCTCCGATTCTATCTGCTGTTTACACTCATTAAGCTGCTTTTCAAAATTAGTCTGAATGTTTACGATATTATTGCTGAGCTCTTCTATTTTTTGAAGAAGTTTTTCAATCACTTCGTTGTTGTTATTTTGTGTGTTTTGTTCATTATTATGTATATTTGTCTGCTGTGTCTGATTTTCATTTAGAGAATTATGCATGTTTTTTTCTTTATTCTCATCGTTATCATCAAAACTTTTAAACGTATACTGGTTTATTATGTGTCTTTCCACTGCTTCGCCGTTTACTATTCTACTCAATTACTTCTTCCTCCGCTCCAACTGATACTTTACCTTCTTCGGCAAGTTTTTGTACTATTTCTACGATACTTCTTTGAGCTGCTTCAACATCTTTGACCTTTACAGGACCTAAAAACTGCATCTCTTCCTCAAATGCCGCAGCGGCACGTTGAGACATATTTGCAAGAAATTTTTCTTTAAGCTCTTCAGGAGCGCCTTTTAAGGCAATCATTAACTGATTTTTATCAGCTTCTTTTAATATTTCACGAATTGCGTTATTGTCAAGTTTAAGAATATCTTCAAACGTAAACATTTTTTCTTTAATCTCTTCGGCAAGTTCGTTGTTAACCTGTTCGATAAATTTAAGCGTTGATTTTGCTGCTTTTTGTCCAAGTCTGTTAAATATTTCCGCAACGAATCTGACTCCTCCGATTTCAACTTTATAACCGGTCAAAGCTTCTAGTTTTGTTTCAAGAATTGCACTTACTTTTTTAATCACCTGAGGAGAAATATCTCCTAAATTACTCATTCTAATAAGAACTTCCGCCCTTATTTCATCAGGAAAATAGCTCAAAGTTTCCGCGGCACTGGTAGGATCCATATGCGCAAGTATAAGTGCAATAGTCTGAGGATGTTCGTTAACTATAAAGTCCGCAAGCTGCTGTGGTTTTACTTTTTGTAAAAAACCGAAAGTCTGTTCGCTTTGAAGCGATTTAGCAAGTTTATCTAGAACTTTTTTAGCTTCTTCAGGTCCGAGAGCCTTATAAAGAATTTCTTTAGCATACTCTATACCTCCGCTTGAAATATACTGATTAGACTGAAAAATAACATAAAACTCTTCTAAAACCGCTGCAGCTATGGCTTTGTCTATTGCTTTTGCCGTTGCAATATATTTGGATATTTCAGTAATAGCATTAACATCCATATAAGAAAACAGCTGAGCTGTTAAATCCTCCCCTAACTGAATAAGCAAAATCGCAATTTTTTCAGGCATTGACAATTCGTCAAGAATAGCCTGCTGCTGTGCCGAAAGTGCCATCATAAATCCTTATACTTCATGCGTTTCTTCTTTAATTAAATTTTCTAATACTTTTGCAACTTCTTCGGTTTTTTCTTCCGCCATTTTAACAATTCTGTCTAATAAAACCTCATATTTAAGCTCTTCTTCATTAACATCGCTAGAAATACCAAGCTGCTGTTCAACTTTTTCTTTTAACTCTTTTATTTTATCATAAGTTGATTCAACTTCTTCCTCATTAACTTCAATTTCATGTTGAACATATTCCGGTTCTTCTTCAACTTTAACTTCCAGCATTTTTTGTGTAAAAGGAGTAATAACCTTTTTATAAAACACAAAAAGAACCAAAATCAAAAACAGATATTTCAACACACCGCTAAACGGTCCTAAATACATTTCTACTGTCTGCATAATCTGCCCTACTTTCGATGTCGGAGCATTGCCGTTTGAAGCCCCGTGAAACTGGAAACTGCTTACACTTACGCTGTCTCCTCTTTTCGGATCGTAACCTATAGTATTTTTAACCAAATTTTCTATATTTGCAATTTCCAGCTTTGAGAGAGGAACAAATTCTTTTTTTCCGTCTTTTGTAACTTTGTAATGTCCGTCTACTACAACAGCAGCGGTTATTCTTTTGATTTTTGCAAGAGGCTCTTTCACATCTTTAATAGTAGTTGATATTTCATAATTGGTAGTTGTTTCGGATTTAGTGTATTTATCTTTCACGTTTTGATTTTTAGTCCCCTGCACCGGTCCGATATTACTTACCGCACCTGGTACACCTCCTACCTGTTTAGGTTTATATCCTATTCTGCTTTCTTCCAGTGTCTGCTCGCTTCTTACGACATTGTCGGGAGAATAAATCGTAGATTTTGATTTCACCTGGGAAAAATCAATATCCAGATTAACTTTTGCGACCACTTTATTTCTTCCTCCGACCACAGGTGCCAAAATCGATACGATATTGTCTTCTAAAGCTTTTTCCATTCTTTTTTTATACGCTATTTCAGCTTTTAACAGTTCATTATTCTGTGTCAGTTCGTCATTTTCTCCTAAAAGATTTCCGTACTGGTCTATTATTTTTACGTTTTCAGGTTTTAATTTAGGAACTGCCGCAGCAACAAGATATTTTATTCCCTGAATCTGTTTTGGAGTAAGTATCATATTAGGTTTAAGTTTAATAACTACCGAAGCGGTTGGAGGAGTCTGGTTTTCTACAAATACACTTTCTTTAGGAAGGGCAATATTAACAGTCGCTTCTTCTACCGCATCCAAAGATTCGATAGTTCTGCCAAGCTCACCTTCAAGAGCTCTTAGATATTTTATTTTCTGTTCAAAATCAGTAATTCCGAAACTGTTTTTGTCAAAAAGCTCAAATCCCACTTTAGAGCTTTTTGGAAGTCCCTGTGCGGCAACATCAATTCTTACTTTCTGTACTACATTTTTAGGAACTTCAATAACTCCGTCTTCGGGTATTTCATAAGGTATCTGTTTTTTTTCAAGGTATTGTACAATTAATGCAGCGTCTTTGGAAGAAAGATTATCAAAAAGTATCGCATAACCTGTTTTGATTTTAGAAGAGCTTGTATTAAACACTATCAAGAAGGAAATAATTGCTACTAACGCGACAATTGAGGCAATAATTACAATTTTCTGTCTTTTGTTTAATTTTTTTGTAAATGCTATTATTTGCCTAAAAAGTTCTTCAAAATTCAACTAATCATACCTTTTAATGTATTTAATAATTTATCGTTTTGTTCAGGCGTACCTATAGTAATTCTCAAGGCTTCAAATCCGTAACTGGCCATATTTCTTACAATTATACCTTTTTTTAATAAATTTTCAGCAATTTGTGTCGAATTTTTAATATATAAAACAATGAAATTTGTATAACTGTCTATATATTTTAAATTATTTTCTTTTGCAAAACTGACATATTTTTCCATCTCTTCAAAGTTTTTTATTATAGAGTTTTTAACAAATTCTTCATCTTTTAATGCTTCTATCGCAGCCGCCAGACTTAGGGTTGTTATATTAAAAGGAGGTCTCAATTTATGAAGATTTTCTATTATATACTCATTCGCAATGCCGTATCCTACTCTCATCCCGCCGAGTCCGTATGCTTTGGAAAACGTCCCTGTATATAAAACGTTTTTGTATTTAAGTATATCTTCAGGTTTGATTTCTTTATTTTTATCTTTATGAGCGGCAAATTCCTGATATGCCCCGTCCACAACAACTAAAGTGTTTTCATCAATTTTTTCTATAAAATCAAACACTTCTTTTGCATCAACACATTCTCCCAAAGGGTTGTTAGGCACGCAAAGAAAAATTATTTCCGGTTTTTGTTCTTTATATATTTCATAAAACTCTTCCAGATTATGAGTCACAGATTCTGTTTTTAAAATCTGCGCTCCAACCTGTTTAGAATATATTTCATACATTGCAAACGTGATACCCGCCATTAAAACCTTTTTAGGGGAGATAGCATGAACGGCGAATTCTAAAATCTGATCGCTTCCGGCACCTATAATAATATTAGACGCAGATATGTTAAATTTTGAACTCAGTCCTTCTTTTAACTCAAAAAAACTGTCATCAGGATATCTGTGCATTTCCGAAGCCAGATTTTTTACTTTTTCAATTGCTTTGGGAGGAGGACCGTAAGGATTTTCATTGCTTGCCAGTTTAATTATATCTTTAGGTTCTATTCCAAATTCCCTTACTACCAGCTCTATCGGCTTTCCGGCTTCGTATGTTTTTAAATCTTTCAGTTTTTCAAACATTAAATCTCCTTAAATTTCACTAAATTCATTATAAATTTCTAACAGTCCCTTAAATAACTGCCGAGCCATATCATTTCTTCGCTGTCAATCAGGTCTGTTACGCTTGTATCATCAATATGACCTTCAAAATCAATATAAAACCATGTATTAAAAGTATCGTCTTTATTCGGTCTGCTTTCTATTTTTAAAAGATTGATTTCCCTGTCTTTAAATTTTTTAAGAAGTTCGAAAAGAGCCCCTGATTTATGAGATGTTTTTGCAATTACACTTGTTTTGTCGTTTCCGCTTTTTTGGGTTTTAAAATCGCTGATAACAATAAAGCGCGTTCTGTTAGCCATATTGTCTTCAATTTTTTCAAAAAGCAACGGCACATTATAAAGTTTTGCTGCGATTTTCGAGCATATTGCACCGCTTTGTTTATCTTCTGCAGCCATTTGAGCAGCTTTTGCAGTAGATTCGGTAGGAATAAACTCTATATCCAAAAGTCCGTGGGTTTCGAGAAAATTCAGACACTGGTTATAACCCTGCGGATGGGAATAGATTCTTTTTATATTTTTTAAATCATCCTGACATGATGCAAATGAATGATGTATATCCATACATATTTCGGAAACTATTTTAACGTTATATTTTTTTAAAGAATCCAGAGTTATTCCTACAACGCCTTCAGTATTGTTTTCTATAGGAACTACTCCGTATTTGGCTTCTTTGTTAGACACCGCTTTAAATACAGCCTCGATATTCAAAAGAGGAAGATATTTTGCATTAGCTCCGAATCTGCTTTCAGCCGCCTGATGCGTATATGTTCCTACCGGTCCTAAAAAAGCTATTCTTTCTTTTCTTTCAAGAGTTCTGCTGATTGCAAAAATTTCAAGAAAAATGGCTTCTATTTCATCATATCCTAGTATTCCGCCCTCTTTTTTGCTAAGTTCTGTAAGTCTTTGAATTATTTCTTTTTCTCTTTCCGGTCTGTAAACAGGAGCGTTGCTTGTGTTTTTAAGTTCCCCTACTTTTTTTACGATTTCCATTCTTTTATTTAACAGTCTGATAATTTCATTATCTATAGAATCTATCTGATTTCTGAGTTGCAGTAGTTTATCTTCCATTCTTTCTCCAATTTTCCAGTAAGAGTTTTAAATTTTTATATATGAAATCCGGTTTTTGATTTATCTCTTTTTCACTTTTAATTTTTCCGCTTAGAACCAATACCGTTTTCATCCCCAGTTGTTTAGCAGGTATCAAATCCCCTTTTAAATCATCGCTAATAATGGTAATTTTATCATAATTTAGGCCTAAATACGATTTAGCCCTGTCAAAAAACTCCCTGCTGGGTTTACCTACGGTTACATAATCCGTGTCGGTAGCATATTTAAGCATTTCAAGTATAGCGCCAAGCCCTGGATATCGTTTGGAATTGTAAGAATACAAAGATGTACGGTGCATACCTATTAATTCCGAACCGTTTAACAGTTTTTCAATTATACCGCTGATTGTTTCGTTGTCATAAAGTTTAATCCCAAGTACAATGGCATCAGGATTTTTATAATCAATATTAAAGCTGTTTTTCATGATTTTTACAAATTTTTCCTGTCCGTAAGGAGCGATTGTTTTATTCTGAATATATTCCCCTGCAACCATTAAAGGGTCGATATAATATTCAAATTCAAATCCTAAATTCTTTAAATAACTGATAAACTCCTCAGAAGGCTTTTTTGTATTGTTTGTAATTAAAACGAAAGGTGTTTTTTTACTGTTTAAATATTTTAAAAATTCTCTGCTTCCGGGAAGAGGAAGAAAGTTTTTATCGTCTATCAGCGTCCCCTGAACATCAATAAAAAATCCTTCCATTCCCCCTCCTGTATCAGAGATAATCTATTTCACAGGCAATCAAATCCTCAAAAGTTTCCCTTCTTCTGATAATTCTGTCTTTTCCGTTTTCCACTGCAACTTCTGCGGCTCTCGGACGCGTATTGTAATTGCTGCTCATTGTAAAACCGTACGCACCGGCGCTGTAAATAACTACAAGGTCTCCAGGATTAGTGCTCGGAATCTCTATATCTTTAGCAAAGAAATCCCCGCTTTCACAAATCGGACCTACCAGATTTGCCCTGCTTAGCTCTCCGTCTTTTTCGCTTAACACTTCTATTTTATGATACGCATTATACAGCGAAGGCCTTATTAAATCATTCATAGCTCCGTCTACTATAACAAACCTTTTATCTCCGTTGACTTTTTCATATAAAACCTTTGTTAAAAACCAGCCGCCGTTTCCTACAAGAAATCTTCCCGGTTCACAGACAATCGTAAGATCAAGTCCGCTAAGTGTTGATAAAATAGCCTGGGCGTAATCGTAAGGCTTGATTGTCGTTTCGTCTTTATATTTAATGCCAAGCCCTCCGCCAACATCAAAAAATTTAATATCGATATTTACAGCTTTAAGACTTCTTACCAGATCGGCCACAATCTGGCTTGCTTCTTTAATCGGTTCAAGTTCTGTAAGCTGACTACCTATATGAAAATGTATTCCGACCGGATTTAAAGATCTTGAATTCTTAGCGAAAAGATACATTTTTTTTGCCGTATCCAAATCAACTCCGAATTTATTTTCATGCAGCCCTGTAGAAATATAAGGATGTGTTTTAGGATCTATATTCGGATTTACCCTTATTGAAATTCTTGCAACGACACCGAGTTTTCCCGCAATTTCTTCCACTCTTTGCAGTTCTGCTTCACTTTCTACGTTAATTATTAAAATATCAAGTTTTAAAGCTTCTTCAATCTCATCGTCTCTTTTTCCGACTCCGCTGAATATAATTTTATATTTATCCACACCTGCTAAAAGAGCTCTTTTTACTTCTCCGATACTCACACAGTCCGCACCGCTTCCGAGTGATGCAAACTTTTTAATAACGCTTAAATTCGAATTTGCTTTTACAGCATAAGATATGATGCTTTTTCTGCCTTTAAATGCATTTTTAAGCTCATTAAACTGATTTTCAAAATGATTAAAATCATACACATAAAGAGGCGTATCGTATTTATTAGCTAGTTCTTTAAAATTCATTATTTCTCCTTATATAATAAAAATATTCCGTAACTAAACAGTACCGCAAAAGGAATCACCAAAACATAAGGCGACAATACTCCCTGTTTTGCAAATTTATATATCATAAGCTGAATTCCCCATGTAAAAATAGTTAAAAAAACGGATTTTACCAAAAATAAAGAGACATTAGAAACTCTTTGATGAACGGGAGTCTTAAACATTAAAATTATCAAAAGCGAAATAAAGCTCAAAGCGGTAAAAACTTTATAAAAGACAATTGAAAGCAGTGTATTGACGTTTATGTCTTTAAAAAGTTTTATTGCAATAAACGCGTCATAAAACGAAATAGAATTAAGATTTTTTAAATTTGAAATTATTTTTGGTTTAAAATCTTTCAGAAAATAGACATTATCTACCAGATTAACAATTCTTTTATCGTTTAAATATGTGATTTTAGCCTTTTTGGCATACCAGATATCATTTTTAAACAGGGCTTTTTTAGCAGAAATTATTTTGGTGACTTTTCTTCCCTTTAAATAAAAAACCTTAATATCGTCCGCCTGTTTCAAAATCGGTTCTATTTTTTTTATATATACAACTTTATCGTTATATTTAATAAAAAGATTCGTACTGCTGTATTTATTATTGTTTAATATAAAATTCGCATATTCTCTTACATATGCAAATTTTCCGCTGTCTAACACCAAAAACAGAGCAAAAACAGCAATGGCGAAAAACATAAAAGGCTTTAAAAGTTTTTTTATTGTAAAACCTAACGAATAAAAACTTACAAGCTCGTTAAATTTAATCATATAATACAGCGTAAGTATAAAAGAAAAAACCAGAGCAAGGGCATAAAACATATCAAAACTGTAAAGCATAATATAATATACATATAAGACCTGAAGGTTTGAAGAATCAGGCAGTCTGGAATAGTTCGCTATAAGATCTACAATAACGAAAAAAAACGATAATGAAAAAAGTATAAGTAAAAAATTTTTTAAATATTTTTTTAAAATAAAAATAAAAAACATCAACACTCTTTTTGAGTATATTTACTCGCCGCTTTGTTTATTTCAGTAACGGCTTTAGCTATTTTTGGAAAAAGAGATTTCATACATTCAAGCTCTTCTTCTGTAAAATTACTTAAAACATATTTTACAACTTCTTCTTTTCTTTCCGGTCTTCCGATTCCTATTCTTATTCTCCAATAATCGTTTCCTATATGCTGGTCTAAAGATTTAAGTCCGTTATGTCCGCCGTGAGAACCGCCTCTTTTAAATTTAAGAGCTCCCGTTTTCAAATCTATATCGTCATGTATGACAATAACATCTTCATTATCAATTTTATAATAATTTTTTACTAGTACCGCGCTTTCACCGCTTAAATTCATATATGTCATAGGTTTGAGTAGTAAAAAATCTGCAGATTTATAAAGTTCGCCTTTAAATGAAGAGTTTATTTTTCTGGCATTAAAATGCTCAATCAGATAATCAATACTTAAAAAACCGATGTTGTGACGGGTAAGTTTATATTTCTCTCCTGGATTTCCCAGACCGATAATGAGTTTCATACAACCTCTTTATGTAGTAGTTAAAGAAAGAAACGGCAAAAGCCGTTTAAATTATTTAGCCTTAATTACACCTACAACCGGAATTGAAGGGTTTAAGTAACATTCAACACCTTCAGGCATTTCAATGTCTCTGATAAGAATATTGTCACCCACATCAAGATTGCTGATATCTAATTCGAAGAAATCAGGCAGATTCTCAGGTGCGGCTTTAACTTTAATTCTTCTTCTGTGATAAATTAATACACCTTTGTTTTTAAGACCGATTGGCGTACCTTTAACTTTAATCGGAACATGGTAATATGATTTTACACCGTCTTGAGCCATTAATAGGTCAACATGTAAAATTTCGCCTGTTACAGGGTTTTTTTGATATTCCTGAACAACAACTTTTACTTCTTTATCCCCTACTTTTACAGGGAACACCAAATGTTCTTTGTTTCTTAAGTATTTAATGAAGTCACCTGTTTTGAATGCAGCATTTATGTTTTCCTGACCTTTACCATAAATGTTAGCAATCAGATAACCATCCCTTCTAAGCTTTTTAGTTTCAGCTTTTGAGGTACTCTCTCTGATAATTCCTTCAAGCATATTTTCTCCTTAATTTTTTTAGAACTGAAATTATATCTAAATTTTTATATTTTTCAACCGTCTTTAAGTCCGATTTTTGATTCTTCAATAACTTCCATACCGCTTTCAAGTTTTGCTTTTTTAAGTTTAAGTATAAAGTCGTCCCTGCTTGTCGCATAATCAAGCGCAACTTCTTCGCTGACCCTTCCCTGTATAACAAGATCGACAAGATGCTGATCGAAACTTTGTGTTCCGTATGTTTTTTTACCTTCTTCTATTACGTCTTTTAATTCGTTATCTCTTTTTTGTAAAATCAAGTCTTTAATTCTAGGTGTTTTAATCAAAATTTCCATAGCAGCCGTTCTTTTTCCGTCTACAGTCGGTACAAGCCTTTGTGACACGACACCTTCTAATACGGATGCCAGCACCATTCTTATCCTGTCCTGCTCTTCTACCGGAAACACCCCGATAATTCTGTTTATAGTTTCTTTTGCATCAAGAGTATGTAGGGTTGAGAACACCAAATGTCCGGTTTCTGCGGCATGAAGCGCTATTTCAATTGTTTCTCTGTCCCTCATCTCACCAACGAGAATAATATCCGGGTCTTCCCTTAAAGCCGCTCTAAGAGCTTTGCTGAAACTTAGTGTGTCTTCTCCTAGACTTCTTTGGTTGATTAAACATTTTTTGTCTTTATGCACGAATTCTACCGGATCTTCAATCGTTATAATATGCTTAGATCTAGTTTCGTTTATTTCATTAATCATTGCAGCAAGAGTAGTAGATTTACCGCTTCCCGTAACCCCGGTAACAAGCACAAGCCCTCTTTCTGTTTGGGCAAATTTATGTAAAGCCGGAGGAAATTTCAGGCTCTCTATAGTTGGTATTTTACTAGGTATTACCCTGAATACAATAGAAGGACCGTCTATCTGGAAAAACGCATTTCCCCTGAATCTGTAATCTTCATTCAGTTTATAATTAAAATCTATTTCTTTGTTTTTTACAAGCTCGTCAAACCTGCTTCTTAATATTATTTTTAACAGTTCAATAACATCTTCCCTTTTTAAAAACGGAGACTCCATTGTAACCAGTTTACCCTGAACCCTGGCTTTAATACCGTTCCCTGCCTTGACATGCAAGTCGCTTCCGTCATATTTAATTAAAGCGTGCAGGTATTTATTTAAATCTTCTCTTGTCATATTTATCCCTTAATAGAATTAAGCATATCCTCAAATGCTTTTTCAAATGCCTCCACCCCTTCTTCAAAAAGTTCCTGATACACTTTTTGCATATTGATTCCGGCCGGTGTCAAAAAGCTGAAAAAACCGTCAATATGTTTAGTCTGAAAATGAAAACTTTCTTCCAACTCTTTATCTTTTATAGCTTCTATTACATCCAAAGGCAATGTCAAAACGCTGTGCGGAAGATACAGGTTTTCTACATAATAATCGGCAGGAAGATAATCTTGTTTAACTCCTGTAGATGCAAAAAGCGTTCTTATATTTGGCATTTTCATATTTTCTATCTGGTTATAGATTTTTATAGCGTTAAAAAATCCGACTCTGTCCTGTGCAAGGTTTTTTTCTTTTAAAACCGGATTTAATTTTCTGTCAAATCTGCTTACAAATACGGAAATAACGCCGTCAATCGTTCTTGGGCCTTTGCTGATAGCTTCAGCCGCCTGCATCGCCTGATTTGGAGAAAACACTAAAGTCGCATTGATATTTATTCCCTTTTTGGCCAGCTCTTCCATGGCTTTAACTCCGGCTTCGTTGACAGGAATTTTTATCATTACGTTATCTCTTTGTATTTTATCAATCAGTCTTAACGCCTCGTCTATTGTACCTTTTGTGTCGTTAATAAGCCTGGGATCTACTTCGATACTGGCATAACCGTCATTTCCTTCATCATATAACGGTTCTAATATATCACATGCTTTTTGAATGTCCTTTACGGCGATTTCTTCATATATCTCTTTGCTTGATTTTCCTTTGAGTCTTTCAAAATCTTCTTTATAAATATCTTTTTTCAGCGCATTTGCAAATATCGCCGGATTGCTGGTCAGTCCGTTTACCAGCCCGCTATTAACCCACTCTTTAAATGTGGTATCCAAAAACTCCCTGTCAAGATAATCAACCCAAATACTTGTACTCATTTCTGCTCCTTGTTTTTTAATTTCCCGCCCTTTTTCTTCCTATTAATATTTTTATAATTTTACTTAAATTATCCAATTAAATGAACTCTAATATTTTTGTAAGATCTTTTTCCTCAATAACAATATTAGCCTCTTTTTTCAACACTTCTTTTGCACAGAAGGCCACTCTGGTTTTAGCATGTTTAAACATACTAAGATCGTTTGCCCCGTCACCTGCCACCATAGTCTGATCTTCGTTAACTCCCAATATGTTCTGAATTCTCTGTAACATATCACCTTTTGAGTGGCTAAACATCATTTCTCCTCCGACCAGTCCGGTAAGTACACCGTCTTTTGCATGCAAAACATTGCTGAAGTCCGCATCAAGTCCTATCAAATCTTTAACATATGAAGTAGCATTTCTGAAACCTCCGCTAAAACACACAACCGTAACATTTCTTTTTTTAAGTTCTTTTACTATTTCTTTAGCTCCCGGCATCAAAGGTAAAGAGTGACAAATATCGTTTACCTTTTTTTCTTCAAGCCCTTCAAGGAGTTTTACTCTCATAATTAAACTTTCAAAAAAGTCCAATTCTCCCCTCATTGCCATTTCGGTAATTGAAGCCACTTTTTCTTTAAGTCCCAGTGGTTCGGCTAAAAAATCTATCGTTTCTCCGTCCATTAACGTCGAATCAAAATCAAATACCGCCAGTTTCATATTAATTCCTTATTAAGTACTTATTAAGTATTCGTTAATTAAATTAAAATATAATAAAATTTTATCAAACTTTGACACCTATTCATAAATTTATGCTAAAATTCTCTAAAAAAGGACTAACATGGGTGTAAGTACTTGGCAAGTAATCGTAATTTTATTGGTAGTATTACTATTATTCGGAGGGAAAAAAATTCCGGAACTCGCAAGCGGTTTAGGTAAAGGTATCAAAAACTTTAAAGATGCTGTAAAAGAAGGTGAAGAAGAGGTAGACGTTAAAAAAACTGAAAAAATCGAAGAAAAAACTGCTAACACAACTGAATCTCAAAAAGAAAAAGAAGTAAATGCTTGAGGAAATCAAACC
>Ga0256843_1001654_pt1 | contig 17287 bp, 12 predicted proteins | sample AlvinellametaG_FD_191572 | JGI IMG/M metagenome (GOLD analysis project Ga0256843, IMG submission 191572) | Pompeii worm associated microbial communities from hydrothermal vent at the East Pacific Rise, Pacific Ocean - Alvinella | ecosystem: Host-associated > Annelida > Integument > Unclassified ... | reverse complement strand
CTTTGCTTTTGGGAGGTGCTATAGGTGCAGTAGTAGGTGGAGTAGGAGCATATCTAGGTTTTGACAAACTAGCATCTACCAAAGTTTTGGGCAAAAGTTTAGCCGATGAGTATATAGAAGTAGGGGTTAGCAAAAACAAAAACTTCCCATACATCATCCTAAGCAGAGCGATATACTACGCATCACTGCTCAAAAACCTATCTCACGCCAAAAGAGATACTATACACATCAACATAGATGAGAGCTTCACAAACAGATGGCTAAATGAGAGCAACAAAAAAGTATTTGAAAAACTACACCAAGCCATACAAAAACAAAAAACCATCACCCCTGAGATAGAACAAGACTATACAGATAGCATTTGTGAAGTTATAAAAAAGCTATGATGAGATTTTGTAGAAGTTTTATTTTTATATAAGATTATTTTTGTACAATTTTGGAAAGGGTACACTGAAGTTAGGAGAACGGCCATTCTCCTAACCTAGTGTGATTACTTATCGCAATCAGTGTTCTTTTTCCTTTTACACTCTTTATAGGTAAGCCACATAATTATAACTTTCACTACTCCGAGTATTAAAGTCAGTACTGAAAAATAAATTTCCATTATCGTACCCTTTCAATTGAGATAACCCTGCCTATGCTTGAAGCATAAAATCTGCAAGCCCACCCACTCAACGAAAGAAGAACACTACCCTATTTACCTAAAAAGGGTACGAAAGCATTATATCTTATGGTTTGTTATATAGTTTTTATCTTTTGTAAATATGTTTCTATATTTTCTTGAACTATCTCTTTGATCCACACAGGTTCAACTACAAAAAGGTGTGGAATCCAATACTTAATGATAGGCAATATCTCCATATGGTGTGTAATCTTTACAGTAAACTCCATCGTTCCATCTTCATTGAGTGTTTCTATCTTTTGAGTTGGTAGTGGTCTTCTTCTAAAAAATTTGGCACAAGAGTTATCGGCAAAAAGTTTGACTTCAAATGGTTCTGTATCGTTTTGAAACCATACAGATATAGATTCATCAAGAAGTGTATCGAGTTTACTATCTGTTTCAAATGTAGTATCTGTTATCTGAAGATTGGAGATGTTTTTAAGATAATACTTTTTAAGTATATCTTTGCTGAGTGCTACAAGATACCAAAAACCTTCAAAATTGACTATCTTTAGTGGTTTGATTGTCGTTTGATAGATTTTATGCTTTTCATTGTTATAAGAACATTTGATCTCTTTTTTTTCTTTTATAGCACTTTCTATGAGCTGTATATCTTTAAATCTATCACTTATATCTTCTATATTGAGTTTGGTATAGATAGGGTTGAAGTCTTCATTTTTGATTTTGGAGAGTAGTTTATGTGCTTTAGTATAAAATTGACCACCTATACCCTCTGTGATTTTGTCTATGATGTCAAGGACAAGTTCATCTTCTAATGATTTGGTTTTTTCTATCTTAAAACCATCTTGCATTTTCCACTTTTTGTTTTCTTGATAGATGGGAAATGAAACTAACCGTTCATTAAAATCTCGTTGTATTGTTCTGTCGCTTACATTGAACTCTTTTGCTAGTTCTTTAACAGAAAGAGCTTCTCCATCATTGAGTTTTGATAAGATTATAGTTAGTCGTGTCAAAATCTTATCATAGTTGTGTTTGTATATCATTGTTTTTGCCTCTTTGTTATATTGGGGTAACCCAACCACAGCAATCTACTATCAACTATCTTGTAGCCAAGTGTTTCCATTACATCTTGGTAAAATGCCAACTGTTGTTGATATGTATCTTTTTTGTTTTGTGTAGGTGTACCTGTTTTGAAATCTACAATCACCCATCCATCTTTTTCTTTATCTAAGTAGATCAAATCTATAAATCCGTGTTTGTTATTCACATAAAACTCAAATTCAAAATGATGAGGAACACCATCTTTTAGTATGTTGTAAATATCACTTTCATAAAAGCTATGCATATTGTTGATGATCTGTTCTCTTGTGGTAGGTGAAAAAACCATCATTTTATCCAAGATTGATTCTTGTTGTGTTTTAAACCTATCCCAATAACATTCGATAATCTTATGTGTAGTTGTTCCTATATAGGCTAATTCATTATCAAAAGTAGTAGTTTGTTTGAGTGATGAAGCACTCAGCAGAGCGTTTGTCTCAAACTCTATATGTTTAAATGTATGTGGTATATAGTCTATGCTTTTTTTAGCTATAGGTTGTTGGGTTTGTTTTTGTAATGCTATAGTATAACGCTCATCTAGCTTATAAAGCTCTTCTTTGTTTATATCAAGAGATGAACATATCATATATAAGTAGCTATCTGTTGGGAGTGAGACTAAATCATCTTTTGTTTTTTGTAACTTTGCTGAGATAACTACATCATATTTGGCACGAGTGAGTGCTACATAAAGAAGTCTTTTCTTTTCTGCTAAATGCTTGTTCTTATCTATCTCTTTAAGCACTCTATAGCTAAGTGGTATATAGTTGTCAACTTTAAAACCTACTATCTCTTTTGGTTTATCACGAAGTGTGATATTGTTATGTTTTAATGTATCACTTTTAACTTGTGAGTATAGTGCTTTTTCACTATTTGCCAACAGTATCATAGGATATGCCAAACCTTTGGTAGAGTGTATAGAACATATCTCTATGGATTTGGTACTGTCAGATTTGAAAAATGCCTCTTCTTCTTTGGTATTGCTAAAATAGATAGCATTTTCAATCATATCAAGAAAAGTATGAAGCTTGAAGTTGTTAGATGTTTCATACTCTATACAAAGTTTTAAAAACTTATATAGATTTGCTATGCGTTGTTCTTTGTCATCATAGTGGGCATATACTCCGATGATGTTGGCATCATCATATATATACTTTACTATTTGAGATAGAGTCATTGTTTTAGATAGTTTTATATAGTGTTTTAGAGTATCTGGTATAGTATCTGTATCCAAATAGTGCTTGATACTATTGTCATCACATCTTATGATATTGGAACGCATAGCACCTACTATATAGTAAAGTTGAGATTTAGATTTATCTACTATCTTTGGATTTCTTGATAAGATATCGATAGCTTTTAAGACATTAAATATATCGTTGATCTCTTTTGTCTCATAAAAGTCTTCACTTGTACTGACTTTGGCTGTGATACCTTTTGCTTTTAGTTTATTTTTTAGTGCCAACATATTTGTACTACTGTCAAACAGTATAGCTATGGCTTTTTTTTGTTTTTGGATGAGTTTTGAGATATGTTGATACTCATCACGCTTACACTCATATATCTCACTTATAAACTCAGCGATAGTATCAAGCTCATCAACTTCATCCTCAATCTTTTTTTGTGTTTTAGGAATGTATGGTTGAGGGGTGATAAGGTATTTGAAACTTCCTTTGTTTTTTCGTTGTTGATCAAACACAAACAGATCCTGAGCTTGTGCTTCATAGTTTTGTTTTATAAGTTTGCTCTTTTGATCACTTTGAAGTAATGGAGTAAAGATAGCATTGATTATATCAAGTACAACACCATCACTTCTATGGTTTATATCCATAGGTTCTATAGAGTTAAAAAGCTTTTTATCATTTGTAGCATCATTAAACACCTCTATCTCTGCACCTTGAAAAGAGTAGATAGACTGTTTGGAATCTCCAACTACAAAAAGATTTGTTTTGCTATGACAAGCACTTTTTACTATCTCAAACTGTACGGCATTTGTATCTTGAAACTCATCAACCATTATATAGTTAAAAGTTGTATTGACCTGTGGCATAATCTCTAATGTTTTAGTGATGATAGTATCAAAGTCTATCTTGTTTTCTTGTGACAACTTTTGGTCGTATCTTGATTTGATCTGCCAAAGTAGTGTTTTGATCATATCTATCTGAGCAAAAAACAGCTCTTCTTGTTGAGGTTGGATTGACATATATGCTTCTGTAAAATCATCTAAAGATTTGATAGTATCTATATCTTTTTTTATCTCTTTGTGTTTTGTCCAAGGTTTACGGTTAAATGCTATAATGATACCGTGTATCTTAGATAATTCACTCCAATTTTTAGCTTCAAATTTAAAAAAACGATTAACATACTCTTCTAAAAACTCTATATATTGTGAAGCCAAATCGATATGAGCGTCATCTATATATTTTATAGCATTTTCTAATGCTTGATTGATCTCTGGTAGTGGATATAACTCTTCAATGAGTGATTGATAATCTTGCATAGAGATACTATCTTGCGAAAAACTGTCAAAATCTTTTCTAAACTTAGCAGAGCTTATATATCTATCTATGAGTTTGGTTAGCAAAAATGTAGAGATGTTTTTAGATATCTCAATCACTATTTCTTGGTTTTTGTCATCATTGAGTATATCAAAGATTATTTGAGAGAGCCATTGCTGTTTTTCATCCTCTTTGATGATGTCTAGTTTTGTATCTATCCTTGCTATATCGGAGTTGGATTTGATGATGTCAAGACAAAAAGCGTGTATAGTCGATATCTTGGCATTGCTACTATCTATAAAAGCTTCTTGGAGTTTGTTTTGGACATACGCTTGTTGTGTTTTATCCAAAGCACTGTTAGCTTGTGATATAGAGTTATAGTCGCTATCGTTTGTAGATAAGTTTTTATCTATGATTTTGCCTATGAGTAAAAAGATACGCCCTTTCATCTCCAACGCGGCCGCTTCTGTATAAGTGATAGTTACTATCTCATTGACACGAGCAGGTTTCAACACTTCAAAATAAGAATCTTGTGTATCATAATCTTCTCTAAAATAATCAAACCCCAAAATGGCATTGATATATCTACGACTTAGTGTATATGTCTTACCACTACCTGCTCCTGCACTGATAGCAAAGCTTTTTTGTATTGTAAACTTATTCAAATCTTTCCTTTGACCCTTATAATGCTATTTTATCATAATTCGTTTGATAGTTATACTAAACCCATACCAACAAACATTGGTGTAGTACCATCTTTATATAGCAATGGTTGTGGGGCAACACCACCTTTTTTAAAAGGTGGGATGATTTTGATTTTGCCAAGAGAGTTGGATTTGATATATAGATAAAACCCCAATACATAATCCAAATCATAATAGTTGTCATACTCTTCAACTTTTACACTCTCGCCTGGTTTTACATCTTTGTATAAAAATTTTGGACCATCTATCGAAGCGTCCAAAACATAACCACAACTATCGCTTGATACTGTCTCTAGCACTTCATCACTGTCATTGACGAAATACAAAGCACCTTCATACTTCATAAGTGAAAATACAACTTCTCTTTTTATCGGTCTTGGTGGAAAATCTGGAAATTTCCATCTAAGGTTAGTTACTCTTTTAGCAGTCATTTGTTATCCTTGTATTGATTAGTTTACCATCTGTACCAAATATAAAAATCTCATTATCGTGATAGTAGATATACTCCACAATCACACCCCATATATTTAACCTACCATTTGTTTCTTTATAATGCTTTTGTATCGTTTCTGAGACGATTTCTAAGACTTCACTTTTATCTTTAAAAAGAGCTTTTTTAACTTCAAGTCTTATGTTTTTGGTATGCTCAAGACAAGCAAGAGCAAAGATAGGTTCATTTTTTCTTTTGAAGTTTGTGTTGACTCTTATGTAGTTTTTTTGTATTCGTGCAACTTCTTGGTAATAGATCTCTTCTTTTTTAAGTGCATTTTCTATATCGCTATAATCAACATCAAATATCAAACATAGCTTTTTTAAAAACTCTTCAGAAGTATAGGTCAAATCATAATACCCCCTATGAAGCCAACTGTAAAGATCTTTTGAGTTTAAAAAACTTTTTATGATTTGAGTTGTTTTGTGGCTAGAGGCATATCCTAGCTGTTTTGTCAGTTTTTCAATGTTTGAGGATTGAACTCTTTTTTTCACAATACGATAGATATTCATTTGTATTATCCTTTGGCGATACATTTTTTCCATAAGAGTATTATCGTATAAGCAACTGACAGCTTTATGTCTGGTTGATGATATTTTTTATCCTGTTTATAAAAAGAGTTTCTATCTCTGTGATATTGTTATCATTTAAGTTTTCTAACTCTACACCATCAACTACAAATTTGGTAGGAGTATGGTCAAACCAACTTTCACTAAAACATAGTTTGTGATCATAATCAGCTTCCATAGGGTACAAAAGTCCACCTGCTATCACTTCATAACCACTGTTTTGATAATAACTCATATAAGTATGGATCTGAAAAAAGTCATTTCTATCCAAATCCCAAACACCATCTTTTGTACCTCTAAAGAGCATCTTTTTATACTTGGTATCAAAAACCAAAACTTGATTATCTTTTTGCATTACAATATCAGGTATGATTTTTCTTGTAAAAAAGTTATCTTTATATAGCTCTACTTTTGGGCTACTGATACTCCAATCACTAAACTCTTTTTGAAGTAACTTTCTCATATATATCTCAAACAACATAGCTACATTGATGATAAATCCATAAGTCTTTTTGTCGTTGTTTTTATCTTGTTCTAGTGAGTTTGCATTGATGATGTATTTGGCATACTCTAGCACTTTTTTATATGGTGCAAATATAGGATTGTTTAGTGCTTTTGAGTTGAGTGATTTTTGTACTGTATGATTTGATACAAACTGATTACTTCTGTGTTGTTTGAGGTGTGTTTTGATATGAGATATATTTTTTGTAGATATTTGCTTTGATTTTTCTATGATAGATACTGTTTTATGAAGTACATCTATTATCTCTTGTATCTCTTTTTGTTCACGACTTTTTGATGATACTTTTCCTTTAAAAGGTATATCATTTTTTATAAACCTGTTTATATCTATAGTGCCTTTTAGTTTCATATCGTGATGTTTTATCGTTGTATAGCTTTTGGGAAGCCCAAGTAAAAAAGCTTTTTCAAGTGTTTGCACAAAAAGATAATGCAGTATAAATTTGGAGTAGTCTATCTGCTCTTTTTTACTAACTTTTCCACTGACATCTACATCATCAAGATAAACACTATCGGCAAAGTTTAACATCCGTTTTAAAAAAGTATCTGAAAATCTTGACTTTATATCTATATCTATACCGTTATATTTAAACTTACCTATATAGTTGCCTGTTTGAGCGATATATTTGTATTCTTTATCTATTTGTATCTTTTTAACAGAAATAATTAAGTCATCTTCGCTATCTTCACTTTTAAAGAGAATAAAATTATTTTTATCTTGTTTGTAGTCTTTTAGAGTGATGTGAAGATTATTTCCTATAACTCTTTTATTTTTAGTAATCTCTATATAGCGAGTATTTTTATAGTTAAAACTATTAAAATTATCAGTTAGCTGTATCATTTTTATCTTCAGGAATAAAAACTTTTTTTAATTCATTCATTTTTTCATCAATCTGACTTTCATCAACTATACTTCTTAAATACTCTTCTAAAATAGGTTTTAATTCAGTATCAAATAATATTTTTTTACTTATATTCGGAACTTTACCATTTATTTGAATAGCTTTTAAAAAATATGAATGTCCCAATTGATAATTTTTTCCAATTATTGTCGCTATTTTTTTATTTAAATTTACACAAGACCTTTTAAAATTTTCATCATATTTATCTTTAATTACTTTATAGCTTGTCTCTTTTTTTATCCAAGTAAACCTTCGTCTTAATGCTAAGTCAAAACTTTCTATACTTCTATCAACATCATTCATCGTTCCTATAAAATAGATATTTTCAGGTACTCCAAAATATCTTTCTCCATTCTCATCTAGCTCTAATTTATCATTTGTCTTTACTACAATATGTTTATCTTCCCACATAGATGAATATTGTGTTTTGATCAATAAAGAATTTGTATCTATTTTGCCATCTTTTATCCTTATTCGTTTATCTTCCTCTATACAAACAAGTAATTCTCCAAATACTCTTGAAAGTTCAGCTCTATTTATTTCGTCTGCTATAAAATAGTATTTTTTAGGTTCTCTTTTTTCTTTATCTGCATTTTGAAGCTCTTTAAAGGCTTCTATACACATTTGCTTAAATTCTCCATTGACTAATTCTAATTTTATATCTTTTGAATCAGATTTTATAGGTTTGATACCTTCTATAAAATCTTCATATCCATAACTTGGATGAAATTGAACAAATTTAAATTCTATATTTTCTTGATTTTGAAGTTCTTGTAAAATACCATAAGTTTTACCCGTACCTGGAACACCATAATAAATTATGTTTTTATTAACTTCTAAACTTTTACTATCCCATAATTTTCGTATATGTGGTAAATAAAAAAAGTAGATTCCTTTATGTGTATCTCCACCTAATTTATTTTTGATACATTTTATCTTCCAATCAATTTCAGGATTAAAATTCTCTTCTTCATCTTCACATATCAAATCTTTAAAAGTAGTAACTATGGCTTCTTTATGTCCCATACTAACAATCGCTTCATACTTATCTGGATCAAAAAAATGTAATAAAGCGTGAAATATTGAAGCACTTCTTTCTAAACTACCTTTTTTGCCATCTACAATTTGACTATTTTCTAAATCTTTTTCGCCACTAATTGTAACTTTATTATAGTTTTCTTTTTCTGTTAATATTTCTATAAAAACTTGCTGATCTTGTTCTTTTTGATTTAAATAGTCATTTAAAAACTTTATTACAAAAGCGATTTCAGACGGTTTGTTTGTATTGTAGTATGTTCCTGTACTTGCAATGCCTTTGATTTTCTCATTAAAAAATGGATTCTTTTTAAGTTCAATCTTTTTAAGCTCTTCATTTAAATCTAAAACTTCTTTTACACTTGAAATTGTACTATCCATTTTTGCATTTGAAGGAACTAATCGCCATAACCAAATAATATGTGCTAAAACTTCAATAGCATTTTTTTGAATAAATTTATTTGTATCTATAAGGTTACTATCTTCAACTAATTGAATTCTCATTTTATCTATAAAGGCATCTTTACCACCTAAACCATTATTTACAAAATTATCTACTAGATATTGAACACTATCTGTATTTAAAATTTGCTCATCACTATCTAATCTAAATATAGATTTTTTCTCTTCTAAAAATCTTTGCTTAAAACACTTAAAAGCTGTTTTATAATCTTCTATATTTTTACACTCATATTTATTTTGATTTTCTTCACTCATCGTTAAAAAGTCCTTTTTCTACACTCTATCAATCTTTTATCTTCTAATTCTACCCTAATCTTTTTAAACCAAAAACCATACATATAAGATAGCACCTCATCTCTTATTTGTCGCTCATTTCATAGTAGGTCATTTATGGTTACTTTTTTTGATATGTAGTTGATAAGTCTGTCTTTGTATTGTTTTAAAATATCATTTTGTTTTAAAAGATGAGATTGCAATGTAACTCTTTTTTCATAAGTATCTAGCTCTATGGTTTTATATAGTTGTTTGAGATAGTTTGTATCATCGGTAGGTAAGTTTAACTGCACTATATCTATAGTAGTGCTATAGCTTTTGACCAACCCTACATTATAAGTACCTCTTACAAAACCATAAAACCATTTACAATTATATGTTTTAGATATAAAACTATCTTCTTCATCTTTTAATGCGATAGCCCCTAAGTCTAACAGATACTCTTTTGCAGATGAGTTTAGTGCTTCTAAATCTTTGTTGAGGAAAAATCTCCATTTATCTCTAGGCTCACCAAAAGATGAATTTTGTAAACCATCCTCTGTAAAATCAAGTACAAGATAATGATTGGCTACAATGTCTGTATAGTCTATCATTTTGTTTAGTTTCTGATAAGTATCATATATAGTTTTTTTGGAAGACACATCTTTAGATGAGTTCAATATATCATCAAGTACCAATGCTGTCAATGTTGTTATATCCTTTAACATAACTTTTCCTTTAGTAGTCTATGGTAGGATTATCTTGTATCAGTTTGACATCTTTATGTCTGGTTAAGCTTTAGCAAAAAACATCACACCATATCAAAAAACTCTTTTATATCCTCTATCTGATCTTCTATGTTTTCAAAACCGTGATTGCCACCTTGGATGATGATTTTCTTTGAGTTTTTAAACCTCTCAACACCTTCTTTGTAAGGTAGTAACTCATCTCCTGTTTGAGTCAGTAGCATATATAGCTCGTATTTTAAATCTTTGACTTCATATCGTTTGAGTAAGTCTATGTGATGAGTGTTCCACTCATAGTAGCTATCATCATAGAAGTTTTTAGCACTGTCTATAAACTTGGAGAGTGTTTTGGTCGGATTGACTGAAGGGTTGAGCAAGACAGCTTTTATGTCAAACAAATCTGCCAAATATGTAGTATAGTATCCACCCAAAGAAGAGCCTATGAGATAGACTTTTTCATACTTTTGGGCAAAACTTATCATCTCTTTTAGTGTCTCTATCGCAAGTGTTGGGTTGTATGATAAAGAAGGAGCTATAAAAGATTGATTTTCAAATATCTCTCTTAAGATTTTTGCTTTATTGCCTTGACCACTTCCACCAAATCCGTGTATGTAGATTATCATATTTGTATCCTTTTAGTTTGTAGTATTATATGTTTTGGATAAGATACTTTGATGACAGATGTGTTTTATCTCACACCATTCACAACTCTGCTCATCGCGATTGTCAAATCCAAAGTTGCCATTTTCTATATCGTTTTTTATACGCATAACTAGCTCTTTGAGTTGTGTTTCATACTCTGTATTAAAACTTTTGTTAGTGAGTACCCCAAAGTGTGCCAAAGGTTTGTCTGTGTTGAAACTCAGCATATATGCACTGTGTGTTTTGTTGGGGTAGAGCTGTTTTGCATAGAGTAGATAGAGTGCTAGTTGGACATCTTGGAGTGTATCTATCTTCTCTTGTATTTTTTTATCTTCGCCTTTTTTACTTTTTATCTTTTTTGATTTGTAGTCTATGATGTTGATATGCTCTTGCAGGTTGTCAAACCTGTCTATAGCCCCTTTGATGAAGTAGTTTTCATCATCTTCGTTTTTAAGTTGGTATGGTTTTAGACTCTTATCAAGAGCAAACTCTTTTTCAAACTCTGTATGCCTAAAGTGTTCAAACTCCTCTGCTTGTTGGATATAATACTCGACAAATTTAGCTAACAAACCTGCTTCTCTTTCATCTATCAATCCTGCTTGAAGTGTAGAAAGAAAGATTTTGTGATGTATGTTTTCTTCCATATCAAACTCTTGCATAAAGTCTTTGTATGCTGATATAGAGATAGAGTACATCATCTCTTTGTAGTTTACACTTTCAAAGCTACTCTCTTCTAAAGAGCGTACTTTAATACCAAAGTATTGGAAACAAAGATGCATCAAGCTACCTTGTTGCATCACATCAAATCCATCATCACTTTTTTGTGGAGCTTTTAGAGGGATTTTGTATCTATAGAGATATGCCAAAGGACAAGATATATACTTGTTTATCTGTGAAGCAGACAGATGTTTGGCATCTATACCTAAAACACCTTTGCCATCATAGTTTGTCAACTCTGGATTTAAGATACTCTCATAATACCTTTGAGTATGTCTGTCAGGTTGTTGGGTACACCCATCAAGTGCTAAGTGGGGTACACTTTTGATATCTTGTATATCTATAGTATCATCAAACACTATATCATTTAGCAAAACAGAAGGACTTAACTCTCTTTTGTCACTGTATGAAGCTGTGATGATGTAGAGTTTTTCACTTACTCTTTTGAGTTCGTTTAGTTGCGTTTGTGAGCTTGTGAAGTAGTTGTTTGCATAAAAGTATCTCAACTCATCTTCATAACTATACAAAAAGTTATCATCGGCTTTTGGTGGAAAGTGGTTGATATCTGTACCTATAAAGATGATATGTTTGTAGTGTTTGTTGAGTCCTACTATCTGGTTTGGCTCAGTTATCTCTATACCTATCTTCTCATCCAAGATAGTGATGTTGTCTTTGAGTTTGTCTTGGATTGTTTGACTCCACTGTAGTTCTAACCTCTCATAAAGTAGTTTCAAGACTTTAAGTTGTGTACGGTACTGGTTTAGAGCCATTTGTACTTGTGGATTTTTGTCATTGTGAAATGCTTTTAATGGTGTCCCTATAGAGCTAAAACCTTTGAGGGCATATTCGTCTAAAAAGAGTTTATAAAGTGGAGCATACTCTTGTATATCTGAAGCTACTATAAGAATATCACTGCTTTTGACACCATCTTCAAGTAACTTCCTAGCGATGCGTATCGCTGTTTTGACTTCATCTATGTTGTCAAACACTTCATTGGCAGGTTTTATGATAGTAGTAGGGTACTTTTGTATATTAGTTTGTGGTATCTTATGATAACAAGATAGTTTGTCCAAAATCTGTTCTTGTTTTTTTGATTTGATATAGCATATATCACCTATCGTAAAAGTATCTGTATATATATCTTGATAAGATGTGGTAAACTCAGCACTCCAATGAGCCAATACCCACTGCTCTATATCAGCCAAATCAACCAAGTTGTGCTTTTTTTTATAAGCCTGATAAGCATCATCTATGCGTATCATAGCTTGATATTTGTCGCCTTTGAGCAATCTCTCAAAGGCTATATCGTTTCTATGACATTTCAAGATAAATCCATAGATAGTAGATAAACTTTGAGCATCTTTATCAAGATAAGAGAAGTAAGATATATCCAATGTTTGGATAATCTTATACAAGATAGATGTCGCAACTATCTCATCTATAAGTATCTCAAAGTTATGAGCTTCAAATACTTTTACTATAAACGCATCAAGTGTGATGACACTATCAAACGGTTTGGGTATCTTTTGTTGTTTTAAATCTCTGGCTTTTTGATTGGAGTAAGTGATATACAAGTTTTGTTTTAATGTATCCATAGGTAGTGCCATCCTCTCTTTTGTCTTTATGAATTATACTAAAAATCCCATCTTTTTTGTATGGTTTTTGTCTGTTTTGACTTTTATCTCTTCTTTTAACCTTTTAACAAACTCTTCAAGAGTATCTATAGGGTTAAACTTGTGTTGTCGCATAACTGTCGCAAAATCGCCTGGAGTTAGGTTTGTTACATCAAAAGATTTGATAATATCTGTTTTTTTGGTATCAAAATCCAACACTTTAGCGTAACTCAACAAAAGTTTTTGAGCCTGTTGTGGTTGTAGTGCTTTAAACTCTAGCTTCATATCAAATCTTCTAAGACTTGCTTTGTCAAGGTTATCCAAGAGATTTGTAGTAGCTATAAACACACCCTCAAAGCTTTCCATTTGTGTAAGCATCTCATTGACTTGTGTTACTTCCCAATTGGCATTGGTTTGAGTTCTGTCTCTTAAAAAACTATCTACCTCATCAAAGATAAGTACAGCCTTTTTCTTTTTGGCTTCATCAAATGCTTTGGCGATATTTTTCTCTGTACCACCTACCCACATACTCAAAAGGTCACTGCCTTTTTTGACTATCACTTTACGACCAAGCTTTTTTGCTATATACTGACCATAGGCACTTTTACCTGTCCCTGGGATACCATAGAAACATAAACGGGCATTTTCATCTTTGCTGATACCTTGAGCCAAACGCTTTAAGTTGGTATCTACATTGATGATTGTAGGATCATAAGTGTTTGGCAATCTATCTTTTGGTTTTTTCTTTGGACTTTTTAGTTTTTTGAGTCCTGTATATCTTTGAGCTTTGAGTGTTTTATCTATCAGACGATAGACTGTTTTTGAAAACATTTCAGGTTTATCGTATTTGGCAACTTTGATAGCTCTTTCTATAACAGCAGGTGATACATAAGGGTTTTTTGCTAGTTTTTTGATGATCTTTTTATCTATCATACCATTTGCATAGTGCAAGATGATCTCTATACGCTTTTTTTTGTTAGGAACTTTCATCTCTAAAGTCATATCAAATCTTCTAACGATAGCAGGATCTACACTATCTATATCGTTTGTAATCCATAGTGTTGGTATAGGGTTTGTCTCTAACATATGATTAATCCACGCTTTGTTATCTTGTTTTTTGTATGAAAAAAAACTTTGATAGTTATCAAATATATCTTCAGCCTCATCATACATTAGTATGACATTTTTATTTTTCAAAAGTGCCTGTGCATTTTTATATGCTTTGGTTCGTTCACGCAGATTTGCGGCATCATCATCTTCATCTATATAACTCACTTCATAAAGTTCTGACTTAAGCTCTTTTGCTATAGTTTTTGTAAGCTCAGTCTTACCTGTACCGGGGATACCATATAGCAAAACATTTACACCTTTGAGTTTGTCTTTGAGTGCTTTTTTGAGATACTGTTTTAGAAGTGTTACATCTTTTTTGATATAGTCATAATCTTTCATACTCAATGCACCATAAGATACTTTATGTATAGAATCTTTTAAGGCTAGGGTAATATCACTCTCTTGTGAGTAAAAAAGAAACTCTATAAAAGTATCTGAGGGCAATTCAAACTTCCCACTCAAATCACTTCTGAGCCAATTGTTTGATTGAAAAGTAACCAACGAAGAGCTAACAAGTGTAGCATTTGGTAAGAGAGCATTGTTGATTTTGTGATAATCTATATCCAAGATCAAAGCTAGAGCATCTTTTGCCTGTTTGCTTGTCAAATCATCACCAAGATAATCTATAACAGTATCAAATAACTTATAGCTTTTACCCATAACTGCAAATTTAAGGATTTCTAAATCTGTATCATCTAATCCTACAAGATTTGATAGATTTTGGAGATTTGTTTGAAAACTTGGCAGTATAGAAGGTTTTTTTTGTTGTTCTAACTTTTGTAACTTCTCATTAAGAGAGTTAAAGACTTCTTGTCTTGTAAAACTATCTGTATCTTTTTCTACATAGCTACCAAGATCAAGAAAATAAGCAACAGAATCATTATCAAAATAGTTGTTTTTATCTATAAACTCTTTAAAACCTCCTGCTCTGAGTAAAATACGAAGCATCCAAAGTGTTACTGTATCGATTAGCTCTTTTTCGATATATAGAGTTTTATCAAAGTTAAAAATGGAGTTATTTGGTTTATGTCTGTTGTGTCTTCTTCTCATAAGCTATCCTTTGATTTGTTTATATTGAAGTATATTATCAAAGGATGACATCTTTATGTCTGGATGATTATAGTTATTACTCCCTCAATGAATAGTCCGAATATTTGAGAGAAAGCAAAGAAGTAAGATGTGAGTTAAAAAATCTGTAGGACTAACTAGTTAATTCAAAGATTTTTTGGCTTACAGGTTGCTTCTTTGCTTTCTCCCCGAAGGGTGTAGTACTTTTGCCCATACTCTGCGTTAAATTTTTTTGAATTAGCTACGGCTAGTACTGCAAAAATTTGCCTTGATTATGAACAAAATTACTACATCAAAAATTCGGACTATTCATTGAGGGAGTAATAAGTATTTTCCCAAAAATATCGGATATCTTTTTCTATCTTATCGATCACTTTTGTTGCTTTGTCATAGTAAACTTTATCAAAGATAGTATCATCTATATATTTGGATACTTCTAAGTTATTGAGTATCTTTTTACATAATTTATGTTTCAAAAGAGATTCTATATGGATGACATTTCCCATAGTACCTATCACTACTACTATACTGTCTTTATGTTTAGTAGCTTCAAAAGCTCTATACATCTCTTTATATTTTGGAGCCAACCCTCCAAAAAATACAATATATGGTTTCACACCTTTCAATGAGTTACACTTAGGGCATCGGTCTTTGTTTATATCAAACAAGTTATATCCAATATCCCAAATATGTCCACATGCATTGCATTCCATTTTTCTTAACTCTCCATGCACATGCAAAACATCCCTACATCCTGCTCGTTCAAACAGATCATCTACATTTTGAGTGATAACATAACAATCCTCACCATATATTTGTTTTAAAGTAGCTACACTTTTATGTGCCTTGTTTGGTTTTACTTCATTTAACTCTAAGCGTCTTTGATTATAAAATGTATGTACTGCTTCAAAATTATGTTTCCAACTGTTTTGGTTGCAAATCTCTTCTATAGAGTAGTTTTCCCATAATCCATTAGTATCTCTAAATGTAGAGATACCCGATTCTGCACTTATCCCTGCTCCTGAAAATATGATTATTTTTCTCTTACCGTTATATTTGCTTATCATACTCTAAATCCAACTTTTCAAGTAACCCATCTATAAGGTTATGTATAGTTTGAAATTTTTCACTCTTTTTAAAATCATCATCAAGATATAGTTTACGGTTAATCTCTATCATAATCGATTTAACATTTTGATCTTTTCTATAATATCTTAAAGGAACTATCGTTCCTGCAAAAGGTTGATTTATCTCTACACTGTAACCTTTATCTGCAAAATAGTTATAAACATAAGAGAGGAGTTCCATAGGAGTATGAAATGCATCTGTCCCGATACAAATATCAGGTCTGATACTACTTTCTTCATGTGGAAGAATTTCGTTTGAAAAACTATGACAATCTATTATAAGAGATTTACCTTTTGTTTGTAGCTCATTTGTAACTTGTGTACTCAACTGCTGATGATGTGTATCATAGTAGGTAGATAGTATAAACTCTTTTTCTATTTTATCTACCACTCTAAGAGGTTTACCATAAGATGATTGGCTATAACATACCCCCATACCTTTTGTTGACATATACTCATCACTATCATCTCTAAAACGCTCAACATCACAATAAAGGCGACTATAAGGAAAAACAACTCTTTTTGCATTATCATATGAAAAAAGTTCATCTGTATGCCAATCAGTCATCCGTTGTAACTCTTTTTCCAAAGATACACCTTCAAAAACATAAAAATCTTTTGGCAATTTAGTTGAACTGTGAGGAATGTGTAAAATCATCTTTAGCTATCTCCATTTTTATTATTTTATCAGTATGATAGCGATATATTTGACAACTTTATGTCTGGTATATAAAAAAATTTATGAAAAAGTTATAATTTAAAATTTGTAGAAGTATGTCGCAATCAAATGATTGCGACGGAGATTTTAGTATAGACCAAATTTGCCATCGGCTCTTTTATACATAACTCTCATGTTTCCATTATAGTCGTTAAATACTATAAATTGTCTTTTTTTCTCAGCTTTTAGTGCTTCGATAGCTTCATCAAAATCTAATGGTTTGTGAAGTTCTAAATCCATAGGTACTATCTCTATCTCTTCAGCTTCCAATTCTGTAACTGCTTCAGCTTCAGCACCAAGGTCTGCAAAACTCATCACTTTATGGTCTTTTATCTTATCAGCGTGGCGTCTTAGAGATTTTTTGATACGCTCCATACCCAAGTCAAGGGCTGCATATA
>Ga0256843_1001653_pt1 | contig 17298 bp, 17 predicted proteins | sample AlvinellametaG_FD_191572 | JGI IMG/M metagenome (GOLD analysis project Ga0256843, IMG submission 191572) | Pompeii worm associated microbial communities from hydrothermal vent at the East Pacific Rise, Pacific Ocean - Alvinella | ecosystem: Host-associated > Annelida > Integument > Unclassified ... | reverse complement strand
ACTTTGGAGTTGCCAACCGATGAGAGCGTTACATCAAGATGCTCATCTTTGATGTTTAGTGCAATCGCTGTTGCATTGATGCCATTCTCTTTGAGTATGGCATTGAAGTACCTGCGGGTATAGCCTGTCTGTGCATTGTAACCCAAAATGGTACACAGCTGTGTATCGGGTTTGATTTCATGTGGCATCATTGTGATCTTCTCCTAATTGGCTCATATTGGCTCATATGGATGGTTTAGTGGTACAATACATCGCATCGTTCATTATCAAACGATCTCTTTGACGGTACAATAAATTGCACCCTTCATTGTTCAGCGTTCATCGCTCATCGTCCATTGTTCATTGTTCATCGTTCATCGCTCATCGTCCATCATTCATTGTTCATTGTTCATCACCCATTGTTCATCGCCCTTGCATTGGCATGAAGCGAGATGGCTTCATCCTCTTCTACCAGACAGCGTGGGCACATCTGCTCACCACCAAAGTAGGTAAAGGGGTTGCCACACTCGTTACAGCGTTTTACGTTGAATGTTGCCAATCTACGCGTGGTTGGCTCAAAGAGCTCTTTTACCTCAAAGCCCGGTTGCAGATGGATCGCTTCGGGTTCACAAACATCATGACAGAGATGGCACTTCATACAGAGCATCGCATCAAAATCTATCAGCGAAAACTTCTTGTTGGAACTTAGTGCTCCTGTAGGACAGATGCGGTAGCACATTTGACAGTTGGTACACCCCTCATCGATAAATTTTTGAGAGATAAAAGAGAGATCCTCTTGAGCCAACACCTCATAGCTCTCAGGCTTTGGTGAATGCTTTAAAACTGTGTAGAGCAGTTTACGTTTATCGGGCAAGATCTTTTGACGTATCTTCTCTATCATCTCATCAGCCACTTCAAAAGTGTAGGGTTCATCGGCCTCTACCGCATCGTCAAAGGCCTGTTTCTGAGCCACCACCCCTTTAAGCGATGTGGTTTTTTGCAAAAAACCACGTCTGTCTAAAGCGGTATCGTTGGCCTCGGTTCTCTGCTCTTTTTGCTCATCTGTAACGTGCAACCGCTTCTTACCCAAAGCAGAGAGTAAAAAGTTGGCCTCCTCTATACGATCTGCGATCGTCCTGTAGAGATGACTTTGGGGCTCATAGCCATACAGGTTCAACGTTACAGTATACTCACTTCCAAGTGCCAATGCTACCAGATGCTCTACACTCAAAAGAGAAAGACACGGCAGACTCTCCCCTTTGGCAATATAGCACTCCTGGCTCTCCCACATTGTAAAAATAAAAGCCGTTACATGAAACGAGCCAAGTGAAAACGCCTCGGTAGGACATGCCCCGACACAAGCGGCTGACTCTACCCCACTCCCTTTGGCAAAGGTAGGCAACTGCTCTTCAATAGACACCCTCCCCTCTGTGGCATCAACACAGGCACGACAGGTAGAGGCTTTGCTTGTAGCCCGTATGCATCTGCTTACATCAAACTGAAGTCTCATCTACGCTTCAACCTCACTACAGATTCGCTGACGCTCTTGAGAGAGATACTCGAAGTCGCTTAGCAAAAATGCCAATGTCAAATCTGTTGCATCATGATAAAGTGGTGTGCGTGACTCTCTTTTGGCATTAATGAGGAAAAGAGGTGCCCAGACAAGCAGATGATCTTTCAAAAAGCCATACTGCACCTCAAGTAGTTCACACACTCCTTCCATATCTTCTGCTTCAAGTGCCTTTTGTTGTGCCATACAGAGCATATACATAAACTCAAGCTCCACCCCAATATGATCGGGGCTTACCACTCTTGCCTCATCAAGCTCCACTCTAAAGTCTAGTGCATTATAGAGCCCAATAACAGGGTTCTCACCCCCACTCTCGATCATCTGATCTTCACGAATATAGAAGCTCTCATACGGAACAAGGTGCAAAATAAAAAGGTTTGCGAAATCCACATTGTATGCTTGTGTAATGAGATTTTGCATGGTGTCGGTGCGACGCTTTGACCATGCTTTGTAGTTTGGCAAAAGAGCCAATAACGCCTCATCCGATTCGATCGTCTCTAAGAGGTTTTCATCGACCTCTTTCATCATCAACCGAGAGATCAACCCATAGAGGGTAATACGTTTTTGAATATCATCGTTTAGGTTATACTTCATTATTTCTTCCATCTTTGATTTATCTGTGTTATACCACTTTTACAATAGATCGCTACAGATCTTTTGCAAAAAGAGTATAGACAGAGGGGATCCCCTCTATCTGCTTTAGCCTTTGATCTCTACCGAGTAGGCTTTTAAAGACAACGGTACTGCCGGACGCTTAATATGCACCGGACGTCTAAGTCTGTCTCCTTTTGTCAACGGACGTGTCAACTCATCTCTCCAGGCCTGGTAGACTTTAAAGTTGTTCTCGTAATTTACGTAGATATCACCAATCTTATCGTCTTTACCTGCCTTTTGAATGCGTACTTTTTGGTGCCACGCATGGTTACCTGCAATCGGATCGGGGTGAGAAGCGGCTACGGCATTTTGCCACGAACCACTCAATCCATCCCACCAGATGTTATCAAGATCTTTGTTGTACGCTTTAAACTGCCAACTGTCACGACGTGCTTTCAACCCCTCATCAAGCCCCTCTTTTGGCTTGAGTGTACCCACTTTGCCATCCATCGTCATCTCATACAGAGGTGCGCCAAGCCCCATCACACCAAGCTTGTGTTCAAAGCCTGGGATCTCAACGGCATTTTTAAGCTTCCAGCGTCCTGCGTGGTGTGAACATGCAAGTACACCAGGCATGGTACCCTCTGTCGGTACCGCCATGGCAATAAAGTAGCCCGACTCAAGCCCCGAAACGGTATCTTCAATGGTTACCTTAATCGCATCGCCACGTTTAATGCCCAGACGTTTGGCATCTTGTGTACTGATCCACACCGGGTTGTGGTTCTGGCTGATCTCCATCAGGTGCTTGGCGTTAACAGAACGGGTATGGATGTTGTATGGCAACCTAAAGACAGTATTGAGTGCGAACTCGTTTTTGTTCGGATCGATAAAGTCATGGTGTACCTGTGAAACAATATGCACATACTTCTGACGCTCTGCTTTATCTCTTGGGTAGAACGGTACGGCATACTCAGGCCACTTCCACTGGGCAAACCACTTAGAGTAGAACTCCAGTTTTCCACTGAGTGTATGGAACCCTTGTTTGGCTTCATCTTCTACCACCACACCAATCTTCTTCTTGCCACCAAAGAGATGATCTTCAACCAAAATCGTACCTAGTTCATCGATCTCAACTTCGCTCTCATCATATTCGTGTCCATGGGCAATATATTTGCCATCAACCTTTTTAAGTGGCCTCTCTTGAGGCTTAAAGACATGATCCTCCTCAAGCCAGGTACCCATATCTCGCATCATCTCGTAGTTAGGGTACTTTGAGTCTGGGTACTTCTCTTTGGCTGCTTTACGCAAGTTTGGCAGGTTATCAAAGGCTGCCTGGTACCACTCGGCAATGGTAACCGCACGAGAAGGATCCTCTTTGGATGCCCAGAATTTACGTACTCCCAAACTTCCATCAGGATCGACATGGTGCACCATAATGTTCGCCCAGAACTCCACCTCTTCCCATATCTCACCCAACCCTGCAGCCATATGTGCTTCCAGCGTTGCACGGGTAGGATCTTTAGGTTTCCAACCATTCTTCTCAAGTGCAACACGTAGTGCCGGGTTCTTAAATGCCAACCATCTAGCCGGTTTTGTCGGCTCGGAAGATTGATCATGACGCTCCCCTGCAAGGCCTACTGGTAATACATAATCACAATACCAGTTTGTCTCAGACCATGTAGGCGAGAGGTTAAAGCTTAGCTCTATTTTATCTTCACGTTTCAGTGCTTCGATCCATCTAAAACCATCAGGGTTGATCCATACCGGGTTATACATACGTGGGATCCAGACAGAGAGCTTTTCAGGAATATTCAACCCTTTGGCTTTCCACTTCTCCCGCCACGCATCATCCATCAGCAGGTGTGGCATAATATGAGACATCTCATAGGAGCTTAGCGGATACTCTGGTGGCCAGGCGATCTCATTCCAGACATCAACACGAGGTGGCCGCTCCCCTGCCTGGGTTGCTGCATCACCTTTACCGTTTACTGAGATAACATGCCAGTGGTGCATACCCACACCACCAATATCTCCACGCATCGCTCCTCTAAGTGCAAGTGGCAAGAATGCCGCTCGGGTGATCATCCACCCACCTCTATGAGCAATCGGCCCCGCACGCCACATAAAGGTAGAGATGCGATCTCCCGCATCAATGAGCATCTCAAAGAGTTCATCCAGCTTATCTTCATACCCCTCGATCTTACACTCTTTGGCTACAAACGCCTTGGTATATGGGGCATAAAGCTCTCTCATCAGTTCAATGTAGCTCTCATAGCTCTCATCAGAAGGCATACGGCCAATAAGCCCCTCTTTTACCATAAAGGCAAGGTGCTCCTTATCTTTCATCAACTGCTCCCAGTTGATCCAGTTTTTCACAAAATCGTGGTTAATGAGTGTATCGCCGTTTTTATCTTTTTCGTGCAAAATACGGTTTGCCAGGTAAAGGTAGAGTGCCGTCTCTGTTCCTGGCCATACCGGTAGCCACAAGTCGGCAATACCCGCAGAGTTCGAAAGACGTGGATCAAGCACCACCATCTTGGCACCCTTCTTACGTGCATCGGCAATGTACCCCGCAGACTGCTGGAAATAGTGTCCTGCATCCGCAGCGTGTGATGACTGCAAGAAGATCAATTTGGCATTGGCCCAATCGGGTGAGTTTCTGTCGTCGTTTGCCCACTGGATCGTTCCCTGTCTGGCACCAGCCGAACAGATGTTCGTATGCGAATCGTACCCATCACACCCCATAGAGTGTGGAATACGGTGCCCAAATCCATTTTCGTTAGGACGCCCAACATGGTACATAATGAGCTTACGGGACATCTCATCACCCTTTTTGAGTGTATCGTGCATCTTCTTTCCAATGGTTGCCATCGCCTCATCCCATGTGGTACGTACCCACTTTCCTTCCCCTCTTTTAGAACCCGGTGCTCTTTTCAGTGGGAAGGGGATGCGATCTGGATCGTACATTTGCGACTGTGTGGCATACCCCTTGGCACAGTTACGTCCACGGCTTCCTGCATGAAGCGGGTTCCCCATGTATTTTTTAACCTTTAGTGTCCGAGGATCTTTGGTACGTTTATACTCGCCCACCTCAACCCATGCTGTCAACCCACACTGTGCTTCACAATTGGAACAGACAGTAGGTACAAGCATAAACTCATTGACTTTAATACCATCGGGGTTATCTTCACTCTCAACGCCGTTACGCCCAGTACCTCCACGCTTCCAGTCTTTCCCATCAAGCTCTTTAAAGCTGTCCCACTCTTCAAAAGGTGGATAGAAGTTTAAAGGCTTCATGGCACTCTCTACATGTGCATCATCTGCTACAGCAGGGGTTTGGGCAATACTCTTAAAGACACCCGTCGCCAATGAGGCACCTGCTACGGTATAGGCAGTTCCTTTCAGAAATGTTCTTCTACTCTCTACAAATGTAGATTGTTCATTGTTTACTTTTGTCATACCTTCTCCTCCTTAACTAAGTGGCAACATTTGCGGAATCTTAAGCCAGACATCTTTTGCCAGATAGAGCCCTACCAGTGCCAAAAGTGCCGCAAAACGCATCAAAGTCACATTGTCGCTCTTCATGGTACTAAGTGCCAGGAAAAACGGTGCAACAAACCCCAGTGCCATCGCAAACCAAAACTCCGTACTGTACGCTCCACCTGAGTGTACATATGCCAAAGTCGCCTCTGCTTCAGCTGACTTGAATGAGAAGAAATACTCCCCCATATACATCATAAAACTAAAGAAGGTGGCAGTGGCAAGTACCATCATCAAATCTTTACGACTCTCTTGGCTCCAGCTACGCGAAACGAAGGTAAGTGCCGCAGCACCCGCCAAGAGTGCCGCCCACATCATCTGCATCACCTCAGCAGGGGTTTGCCACAACTCTCTGGCACTCGACTCTGCCATAATGATCGCTGTATAGAGTGTTACAGGAATAGCCAAAAGTACAACAAACGGAAAAATCCTCTCATAAAGTGCCGACTTTTGACGCAGCGTTTTTGCCACCCCCAGATGTCTACCCAGATCAGGGAAAGCATCGAGCCCACCAATGAGCATTAGAAGTGTCACAAGCCCTGTAAAGAGCGATGCCATCCATGCCCCTACGGTAATGGCCGATGTCCAGTTAGGATGCAAGAAGATATTGATCATTCTATAGGGCTGATGCAGATCAGTCAGTGTAAAGAGCAAGAAGATGTTCAAGAAAACAAACGAAATAAGCGGCATTACCCATCTAAGGTTTGGCATCGCATCTCTTTTATGTCTATAGAGCAAAAATGCCCCTACCAAAATCACACCTGTACCAACCGACTTCGCCCACATATTCAGGGTGATCATCCACCCCCAAATAATACCCGGAAGCGGAACATCAAGTGTCACAACAGCCTGGGTTGCATTGATTGTATGTTCTACCATCTTAGTGCCCTCCTTCTTCTGTGTGTTGTTGAGAACCTTCCCAGTCCATCATACTGCTGTTGTCCGTCTCGTCATGGTGTATAAACGGTGCCAGGAAACGATCGATCACCCCATGGTTAGGATCGCCGATCTTCTCGAGGTGTGTCACATTGTTAAAGAGTGTATGCCCCTCAATACGTTGATGTGCCAACGGATTTAGTGACTGATTGCCCCCACCTACATAGAAGTGTTTAGGTGATGTATGCTTTTCTGGTTTACGAACCTGCACATTGCCCTGATGTGCCATAATATACTCAGAGATATGGCTGCTCTCATCATCGAGATCCCCAAAGATGTTTGCCTGTACAGGGCAGACAACCACACATGCGGGCATCATCCCACTCTCTACACGGTGTGCACAGTAGGTACACTTATCTGCGGTGTTGGTTTCAGGATCCATATAGATCGCCCCATACGGACACGCCATCATACACCCTGCACACCCGATACAGCGAGAGTTGTCTATATTGACAATCCCGCTGTCAAGATAGTGCAGTGCCGAAACAGGACAGATCCGCTCACACGGTGCATTCTCACAATGGTTACAGCGTAGCGGTGTAAACTCTCTTGATGCCTCGGGGAATGTACCGATATCAATATACTTGACACGCAAACGCCAAGAGCCCAGGGGTACTTCATTCTCTACTTTACATGCGACTTCACACCCTTTGCACCCCATGCACAGGTTTAAGTCGACCAAGAAGCCCAGTTTCATACTTCCTCCTTAATAGTATTCTTTGAAGTAGTCATTTTTATAATCCACCAAATTTACTTTAGCAACTCTATAAAAATAAGATTACTTAATACATTTAAATTGTAATGTATAAATTATTAACTTTATATAATTTTTCTTCTAAGTGCCTGTTTTTCTAATAATATATGGAGAAAAGAGAGAAAAAGCCCCCTTGGATCAAGTGGGGTTCAGTTGAATTCATTCATACAATCAGCTAAATGAATGATCGTAGTCTATCTATCTAGCTTATTGGCTCTTTGTAGATTGTGGCTTATCTGCTATAGGGAGCGTAAAGGAGAAGGTAGAGCCCTCATGTACCTGACTTTCAATCTTTAAGTCACTGTTGTGCATCCGCAAAATTGTCTTGACAATCGAGAGGCCAAGCCCCATAGAGTTGTTCCAGCTATGGGTACCGGAGCGGTAGAATTTCCGTGTTACTTTGCCTTGATCTTTTTCGCTAATGCCTACACCATAGTCTTTCACCGAAACAGTACCATCCGAGCCGACACTCACCTCAACATCCTCTTTCGAATACTTCAGGGCATTCTCTATCAGGTTCTTAAGCACGACATCAATGAGGGTTCGATCGGCCTCAACCATGCAGCTACTCCCAAAGAGGTGGATCTCACGGTTTTTATACTTCTCTTTGAGTATCTGCTTCACCTCCTCTGTAGCTGTGTATAGATCAAAATAGCTCTTATGGAGTGTGGCATCGCCACTCTCAAACTTGTTCCAGAGAATCAAACGCCCCAAGAGTGCCTCGATCTTATCGCCATTATGGTAGATCTTTTCTAAAAACTTCTGCTGTAATGGCAAAGGGATATCGGGATCTTCTCTTAGGGTTTGAGAGTACCCCATGATCGAAGCGATAGGGTTTCTGAACTCATGGGCAATCGCAGAGATCATATCGGCACGTTGACGGTTATGGAGTTTAAGCTTGGCTGTATAGCGTCGCTTTACCTCTTCACGCTTTTTGGCCTTTTTAAGTACTTTGAGCAGATGTTTGTTGATATCGTTAAATTCACGGGTAAAGAAGTGAGCCTGATAGCCTCCTTGCCTCTCCTCCTCTTCCAGATCGCTCAAATAGGTATCGATACGCTTTAACTCCTTCTGCATACGACTCGCCCCTCTATAGATAGCGAACAAAAAGAGAATAAAGGTAATACCAACACTTACAATGGCGAGAATGGTTAGCTGTGTATCTTTGCCGAGTAAAACGGCTGCAAGGGTAAAAAGTGTAAAGAGAACCACCGCGATCGTTACCATACGTGCCATCACATATTCGGTAAAGTGCGGTCGGTTAAAGAGTGTCATCCCCGCCCCTTAAAAGCTTTTTACAACCTCGCTAAAGACTCGATAGAGTGCTTCAACTTCTTCAATGGAGGTGCGTTCATTGGGTGCATGAATGGTATCGTTAATGACACCAAACTCCACCACATCAATACCAAATGCTCCCATAAATCTGGCATCGCTGGTACCCCCGGCTGTAGAGAGCTTAGGCTTCTCTCCTACAACAGAGCAGATACTCTCTGTCACTGTATGCACAATTTTCGAATCTCTTTTTGTTACAAACGGGTAGGATCCCTGTGTCAATTTAAGGGTAAAATCCAACCCCTCAAGCACCCGCTTTACATGACGCTCGACATCCTCTTTGGTGGTTTTTGTGGAGTTACGGACATTAAACATCATCTTCAGCTCACCCGGTGTTACATTGGTAACCTCCATCCCGCCACGTATATCGGTAATAACCATTTGACTGGGAGCAAAGTTCTCATCACCATTGTCCAAGTTGACACCTGCCAACTGTTCTAGCAGTGGAGCGATCTGATGCACAGGGTTAGATGCCTTTTCGGGGTAGGCGGCATGTCCTTGCTTTCCATGAATTGTCACATAGCCGTTAATTGAGCCTCTACGCCCTATCTTGATGGCATCACCAAAGCGTGTTTCACAGGTGGGTTCTGCGACAATGCAGTAGTCTGGTAACATCCCTATCTTTTTTAAATGCTCAAGCATAATCACCGTACCAAACTCCGCTTCACCCTCCTCATCAGACGTTAAAAGAAGCGAGAGGGTACCGTTAAAGTGCTCTACCTCTTTAAGCACCTGTACAAATGCAGCCACACCACTTTTCATATCTTGCGTACCACGGGCATAGATCTTGCCCTCTTTGATCATGGGTACAAACGGATCACTCTCCCAGCCATTGCCAGGGGGGACCACATCGACATGCCCGGCAAAACAGAGGTGATCCCCTTTGCCGAACCTCTTATACATAAAGAGGTTCTTCACACCCCCCTCGTTGACATAGATCGTTTCAAATCCGGGAAGATATGCCTCTATAAAGGCCAACGAACCGGCATCGTCAGGGGTAATAGACTCAAAGCTGAGCAGTTTTAAAAAGAGATCGATCACATTCATCTCTTTTACGGGTTGCTGTATCACTTGTCGCTCCTCTACTTAGCGTTCAATCTCTCCACGGTAGGTTACAATGCCCCCTGCATGGTTGATCGCACGTGCCATACCGTTACTTTTAAATATATGTTGTACCTGTCCGCTTCTATTACCGGTACGGCAGGTAAAGATGACGGTTTTTTCACGATGCTCATTTAAAAAAGCTTCTGCCCACTGCTGGAACAACGAGGTTGGTTTTAACATATCCACCCCTTTGATGTGTCCCATCTCATACTCCATCTTTTCCCGTACATCAACAAGTAAAAAGTCGACTTCACCTGCCTGACGTGCGGCAAGAAGCGTCTCTAGCTCCTCTGAATGTATATTATCTTTTTCAAGTAGACTCTGCATTTTTATATTCCTTACGCGTATGGCGAAGATACTCCGCCTAAAAAATAGTCGCGTATTATACCACACTCCCTTGAGGGGTTAACTGTTTGCCTTGACATACTCTGGCGTACAGAAGATACCACAGTGACACTTCCCCTCTTCTGGGATCTCTTTTTCCAGTGCAGGAGGGCATGGGCAGACTCTGTCGTCAACACTTTTGAACTTTCCTGGCTTGTTTGGATCCTCTTCTACCATAAAACAGGGGCAAAATCGCTTTCCATAAAGCATCTTGTTTCGTGCCAACCCCATAATGACACCCTCGTTGACATCCTCCATAGGGTGGTACTCAAATCCAAACTGGGCACACACTTTGTCTGTAAACTTACGTGTCTTCTCCAACTCTTCTTGAAACTCCGGAGAACTCATATCTAACTGTTGTAACATATTCTCTTTCCTTTTTCTGGCTTTACTGCCTTGATTGTATGTCGTTATATCTTAAACCAAATTAATATATAATAAGAAAAATAACAAAACAAGACAATAGGTACTTTTTTATGCAAATAGACCATACACTTTTAGAAAAACTGGAAAAACTTTCTCACCTTCGTATCGCTGAAGAGAAAAAAGAGGAAGTGATGGCTCAATTGAGTGAAATTTTGGGCTACATCGACAACCTCAACGAGCTCGATACCGCATCGCTCAGTGCTGCCTTCTCTACCCTTGAAGGGGGGACACCTCTTCGTGAAGATACCCCAAGAGATGCTCTTGATGTGGCACAAGCCATTCTCTCACGTGCACCACAGGCAGAAGATGACTTCTTTATTGTTCCTGCCATTATTGAGTAACCGATGGTAAAGCTCTACGGCATCAAAACATGTGACAGCGTGAGAAAAGCCCGTAAATTTCTCACCTCGCACGATATTCCTTTTGAATTTATCGACTTTAAAGCCACACCTGTAGATGAGGCAACCATTGAAAAGTGGCTTGAGAAGAGTGATCTTAAAACCCTCTTCAACACCCGTGGCACCACCTACCGCACCCTCAAACTCAAAGAGAAAAATCTAACTGACGATGAGAAAATTGCATGGTTGGCAAAAGAGAATCTGCTGATAAAAAGGCCTGTCATTACTCTTGATGATGAAGTTATCATTGGCTATAATGAGGAGCGATATATCGACAAACTATTATAATAAAGGATAAAAAATGGCAGTCTTTGATATTAAAAAACTACTTCAGAGTGTCGTCGCACACGGTGCTTCCGACCTCCACCTCGTCAGCCGTTCAGAACCCCAAATCAGACTCGACGGGAAACTCAAACCCGTGAACCTCCCTCCACTTACCGGTGAAGATATTGAAGAGATGACATACTCTTTACTTACAGAAAAACAGAAACAGCATTTTGAAGAGTACAATGAACTCGACTTTGCACTTTTGCTTCCTGGTATCGGACGTTTCAGGGCAAACTACTACCGAACACTGGGCGATATTGCCGCAGCGTTTCGTATCATTCCTATTGAGATACCTTCACTAGATGACTTGGGTGCCCCCGCAGTCTTTAAAAAACTGGTTAAAAGAGAGAAAGGGCTTATTTTGGTTACAGGGCCTACGGGTTCTGGTAAATCAACCACCCTTGCCGCACTGCTGAACGAGATCAACGAAAACGAGCAAAAGCACATCGTAACCGTTGAGGATCCGGTGGAGTTTATCCACAGCAACAAAAAAGCGGTATTCTCTCACCGTGAAGTGGGTGAAGATACCAACAGCTTTGCAACTGCACTCAAATATGCGATGCGTCAAGACCCCGACATCATCCTGATCGGGGAGATGAGGGACAAAGAGACTATCGAAGCCGCACTCACCGCCGCTGAGACAGGACACCTTGTCTTTGGTACACTGCACACCTCTTCTGCACCAGGTACGATCAACCGTATCATCGATGTATTTACCGGAGACGAACAACCTCAAATTAGAGCTATGATCTCCTCATCGCTTGTTGCGGTTATTGCACAGTCGCTCCTGCCAAAACTTGGTGGCGGACGTGTGGCTACACACGAGATCATGATCACCAACCACGCCATCTCCAACCTCATACGTGAAGATAAAGTACACCAGATCTACTCTCAGATGCAACTAGGACAAGGAGACAGCGGTATGCAGACACAGACACAAGCCCTCCTCAAGTATATTCGCGACGGGAAAATCAGCCGAGAGGTGGCCATGCAGTATGCCAACAAACCAGATGAACTCTCCAAAGCTGTTGCATACTAAAGCGTTTTTGGCAACATTTCTTGGTACAATACGCAAAAATAACAGGGCAGTAAAATGGAGCACTTTAGCATAGCCGGATTTAACTATTTTGATCTTACCGTTGGTGCCATCATTCTCATCTTGGCCATCAAAGGGTTGCTCAATGGTGTGGTAAAAGAGGTTGCCAGTCTATTGGGACTTGCCGGAGGTGTCTACCTTGGTTCACGCATGAGTCACGAAGCCGCATCGTTTATTGAGCAGAACTTCATCCATATTGAGAATATTTCGCTGCTTAAACTGCTTGGCTTTATGGCAATTTTGGTAGCTGTATGGGTAGGGGCAACCCTACTTGGGGCACTTCTTTCACGCCTTCTGTTTAAAGAAGGGCCCAATATCATGGCCCGTATATTGGGCTTTATTGTAGGTGGGGTAAAGTACTTTGTTGTCTTTGCACTGATTGTCACTGCACTAAGCAATGTAACACTCATTCGAGACAACCTCTCAGCCTATATTGAGAGTTCACGCCTCTACCCACTTTTACACCAGACAGGGAGCATCTTTATAACACCCAAAAGTGTCATCAAGACAACCCCTGCCAACAAAACTGAAACCAACAGTAGCGAACAGCACATATGAGTGAACATCTCATTGACTACCCGGTGGTAGTTGAGCGGTTTAAGACACTACTCAAAGCCAATGCACTCAAGTTTACCAAACAAAGAGAGCTGGTACTTAAGTGTCTGTACGATCACAAGGGGCACTTCACCCCAGAAGAGATACAGACACTCATACAGAAGCAAAATCCTACACTCAACGTAGGCATTGCTACCATCTACCGAACCTTGGCCCTGCTAGAAGAGGAGAACCTTGCGAGTTCGCTCTCTTTTGGTACCCAAGGCAAACGGTATGAGTTTGGTATGCATCAGCATCACGATCATCTCATCTGTACCCAGTGCGGTACCATTATCGAGTTTTTCGATGAGGCACTTGAAGCCAGACAAGATGCCATTGCCAAAGAGCATCAGTTTCAGATGCAAGATCATACCATGAAGATTTACGGCATCTGCAACACATGCCAATCACAACAGAGGTAGATTTCTCTAAAAACATAACGCTATCACTGTTTTTAGATAAGTCTATCATGACAAACACCAACAAGGAGAGACCTTGATATTCGATAACCACTACATTCAAGAGCGCATTAAAAAAGCCCAGAAGCTACGCGAAGAGGGGATCAACCCCTACCCGGCCAACATTGAAAAGGGGATGCCATCCTCAGAGTTCCTAGAGAAGTTCGCCTATGTCAAAGAGCTCGATGGCGAAGAGAAGAAAGATGAGAGTGTCAGCGTCACACTCACCGGACGCATCAAGTTCATCCGTATTATGGGTAAAGCCGCCTTTGCCAAAATAGAAGACAACGACGGCCTTGTCCAGATCTACTACAACCGTGATGATCTTCCAGAAGGCTACTACAACAGCGTTGCAAAAAAACTCTTTGAAGTCGGCGATATCATCGAAGCGACCGGTTTTCCGTTTGTCACACAAACAGGTGAGCTGACGCTTCACTGCAAAGATATCAAGATCGTCTCCAAGGCCATTATGCCGTTGCCAGAGAAGTTCCACGGCCTCACCGATCAAGAGATCCGCTACCGTCAACGCTACCTCGATATGATCATGAACCCTGAAGTAAAAAAGACATTTGTGGTTCGCTCCAAAGTGGTTTCACTCATTCGCCGCTTCTTTGAAGAGCATGGTTTCTTAGAGGTGGAAACCCCAATGATGCACCCCATTCCAGGTGGTGCCAATGCCAAACCATTCGTTACACACCACAACGCCCTTGGTGTAGACAGATATCTGCGTATTGCCCCTGAGCTCTACCTCAAAAGGCTTACTGTTGGTGGTATGGAAGCGGTCTTTGAAATTAACCGTAACTTCCGCAACGAGGGGATGGATCAGACACACAACCCGGAGTTCACCTCCATTGAGTTCTACTGGGCCTACCACAACTACCACGACTTGATGAAGTTGACTGAAGATCTCTTTGATTACATCTTTGAGAACCTGGGACTGGAGAAAAAACTCACCTACGGCGAGATGGAAATAGACTTTACCACCCCGTTTGCCAAAGTACCGTTTGTTGAAGCACTTACCACAATTGGCGGTGTACCCGAAGATGTCGCCAACGACAGAGAGAAAGGACTTGCCTACCTCAAAGAGCACGGTGTCGAAGTCAACGAGAACCTTACCCTTGGGTATGTACAGGCTGAGCTCTTCGATGAATTCGTTGAAGGAAAGCTCATCAACCCAACCTTCATTACCGACTACCCTATTGATATCTCACCACTCTCCAGAAGAAGCGATGAGAACCCTCAGATCGCTGAACGCTTCGAGCTCTTCATGGCAGGAAAAGAGATCGCCAACGGCTTTAACGAACTTAACGATCCACTCGATCAGTTCGAACGCTTCAAAGCACAGGCACAAGCCAAAGAGGCCACCGGCGATGAAGAAGCAATGCATATGGATCTAGACTTCGTTCGAGCCCTGGGTTACGGTATGACACCAACTGCCGGAGAGGGGATCGGTATCGATCGTCTGGTGATGATGCTCACCAACCACCACTCCATCCGCGATGTCATTCTCTTCCCGGCGATGAAACCTGAAGCCTCACTAGAAGAGAAGCCCAAAAATGCCTGTAAAAAGTGTGGAAACACCGTAGAAGAGGAGCTCAAACCTGCCAAAAAAGGCAAAGGGTTCTTCTGTATCGACGCTGCTGCGTGTAAAAAGAGAGAACAGGAAAATAAAAAATAAGATCTACAACATCTTGATACAATACTTCACCTACGCAATGCGTAGGTGTTTAACATACTCCATACATACCCTCTAAATTCCTTACTATTTCACAAGAATGCAACTAAAGTAACACAAAGAAACAAACCCGTCATGGTAAGATGCTAAGAAAAAAAGGAGGCCATCTATGAGCCACAAACATAAAGCAAAAATCGAAAAGGTATTTGAACACCCTACTTCTGCCAATATCGATGTTAAAAAATTGATCTCTGCACTTGAACACTACGGGGTAGAGGTTGAGCTTACCAAAAAGCACAAAGCCAAACTATTCTATGGAGAGAAAGAGTTCATTCTGCCACTACCACACGGAGATCATCTACCAAAAGATGAAGTTGTCATGCTTCGTCACTGGCTCGAAGAGGTAGGACTTACCCCAGACAAGATCGACTAACCCTCTTTTTGTAGGAGTCTTTGGCACTCCTGCAAGCCACTGCATCCAAATATGACAATTTGACACATTTTACCTCCATAGCAATAGATCATACTATACTTCTACTCCTAAGCCATGAGCCAAGGAGAATCGATGACAAAAAAACAAAAAGCACGTCTATATGTGTCTGATCTGGTAGAAGATCCGGCTATCTGCTACCCTGCCTACTACCTGCTCTCTAGCCATCAACACCACAACGAGATGCTGCAAAGTGCCATTATAGATCTTCACACCTACAACTTCGAGCACTACCGCACACCAGAACATTTTGATGCACTCTTTAATATGGTTGAGTCGGGTGGGTTTGCAATCTTTAAAGAGAAGTATGCCGTTGGCTACTTTGGACAGAAGTTGATGTATCTGGAGAGTCACGGGTGGAGAACCATGCCTGTAACCAAAGAGACAATGATGCTTGAAAATTGGCTCATTACCTAAACATTACAAATTTGTAATAGAATTTTTTTAATTAAGAGTAATTTTATCTTAATTAGATACAATTCGACCATATCTTAGGTACCGGCAAAGACTTTTTTCATTCTTCCTCCTTTTTAAAAGTTTTTGTTGTATCGACTACCCTCGTACAGTTTATTCACTGGTCGGTGCCTAAGATACTTTTGGAGAGAGCCTTTATACCCACCTTTTATTTACTTTTTTTCATTTCAAGTTGTAGCAAAAAAAAAGTTTTTTTCATCTTTTTGCAAAAAGACTATCTTTTTATCTGTAAAACAGGTATAATTCCGAACTTTTCTGCAAGAGTGTACTAAACTCCCTTAAGATCTCTAGGATCTTTTTATCTATGACGCATATGCGTTTCTATATTTGAAGTTTGGTATCGGTTGCAAGAAAGAGGGTTATAGACCTCTGCGTAACACAAGAACAAAACTTCTTATGCATCATGAGACTACTACAACACCGAACAATTTAACATAAAGATATACTATGACATTTTCAGATTTTAACCTAAAACCAACCATTCTCGCTGCCGTTGAAGAGGCAGGATTTACCGAGCCAAGCCCGGTACAAAAAGAGGCGATTCCTCTTATTTTAGAGGGGCACGATATGATCGCTCAGGCACAAACAGGAACAGGTAAAACAGCGGCATTCGGACTTCCAATGATGAGTATGATGGAAGCTGACGGTTCTGTAGAGGGGCTTGTGATTGTTCCTACACGTGAACTGGCCATGCAGGTGAGTGATGAACTTTTCCGTTTTGGACGCAAAGCCGGGCTTAAAACTGCAACCGTATATGGTGGAACACCATATGGCAAACAGATCGATCGTATCAAACAAGCCTCTATTGTGGTTGCAACACCAGGAAGACTACAAGATCTTCTTATGAGTGGTAAGATCAAAATAAACCCCAAGTTTGTTGTTTTGGACGAAGCCGATGAGATGCTTGACATGGGATTTTTAGATGAGATCAAAAACATCTTTACCTTCTTACCTAAAGAGCGTCAAACGCTTATGTTCTCGGCAACCATGCCTAAAGCGATTCGCAAACTGGCTGAAGAGATCCTGAATGAACCCAAAACAGTATCGATCACCAAAAGCGAAAGCACCAATACCTCTATTACCCAATACTACTATGTCGTACAGGAGCGAGAGAGAGATGATGCCCTTATTCGTTTGATCGACTTTAAAAACCCCGATAAATGTATT
>Ga0256843_1001651_pt1 | contig 17321 bp, 18 predicted proteins | sample AlvinellametaG_FD_191572 | JGI IMG/M metagenome (GOLD analysis project Ga0256843, IMG submission 191572) | Pompeii worm associated microbial communities from hydrothermal vent at the East Pacific Rise, Pacific Ocean - Alvinella | ecosystem: Host-associated > Annelida > Integument > Unclassified ... | reverse complement strand
ATAGCTAAACCACCAATAATTGCTAAAATATAATCATACCAACGAATTGTTTGTAAATTTTCTTTTGTTTTTTTAGCTGGGTAGATAAGATATGCTAAAACTATAGCAAATGTTAAGTGGATACTTCTTACTATCGTAGAGTTGATAGGATAGTATGATGCATAAAGTTGAAAAAGTGACCAAGAAAAAGCAATAATTGCAATTAGCCAGTAAAGTTTACCACTTTTGAAGTTTCTTTGTCCTTCTAATTCACTAATTAACTCTTCTTCTAAGTCTGGATTTATGTGAGCTTTTTTGTCACGGTAGGTTGCAGACATTTTTCATTCCTTTTTTTGTTTATTATAACAAATTTTGTGTTATAATAAACTCAAAAAAAAGGTATCTTATGACTAACTCATTTTTTGAAACAATTAAATTAGATAAAAAAATGGCAAAAAAAATATCTAAACTAAAAATTGATAAAAAAAGTGATATTTTTTTAGAAAAAGTTTTAAATAAACATAAAAAGATTTTAAATGCTTCAAAACATTGAATTATTTTCTTTGAATGAATTTATAGAAAAATATACATTAAAATTTAACTCTTTTGTGAAAGATTTAGAAAATTTTTTGTTAAATAAAGCAATAACTTTTGAAAAAAGAGGGATAGCAAGAACTTATATTTTGTATAATTTAAAACAAAATGAAATTGTGGGTTATTTTTCTTTGTCAATATCTTTATTTCTTATCAGAAAATAAACTTTCAAAATCAAAAATTCAAAAAATAGATGGCTTTGATAAAAATAGAAAATGTTTATATTTTTTCTTAATAGGTCAATTAGGATTAGATGATAAATATCTCAAAACTACCTTAAAAACTGATAATTTAAAATTTTCATTAGGGGATTTATTGTTATCTTATGCTATTGATAAAATTAAACAAGCCCAAACAATTATAGCAGGTAGATATATTTTAGTTGATGCTATTACTCACGATAAAGTTATAAATTTTTATAAAAGCAATGGATTTGAAATTTTACTCCAAAATCAAACTACTACAAAAATGATAAAAAAATTATTTTAATTCTTAAAACTTTCCTTAAATTTTAAACTCATCATAGATTTACTTGACAAGTTATATATAATTGTAAGGTTAAAAAGTTTTTAAGGAGAAAAATATGATATACAAAATAGGTTCAGCAGTTGTAAATATGTATAATGTAAAAGCAGTAGAACCAGTTTATGATTTTGATTATTCTAATCTTCCATTTTTTCCATTAACCCTTATTTCTCATAAACATCTTTTTTATGTCCTATGTGAATAACTAAAATTACTAATTCATTATTTTGAACTGTAGTAAGGGTTATTTTTTAAAGAATAAATTTTATCTATAATTTTTGTTTGATAAGGTTCAGGAATTTTTGCAAGTTCTTTTTGAGCTTTTCTTGTTATTTTGATTTCATAGTTCATTATTTCTAATCTCTTTTACTGCTTGGTCAAACGAAATTATTTCAGAACTTTCTTTTTTTGCTTTATCATAGGCTTCTAAATCCTCTAACATTTCAAGTTGTTCTTGGATTTTTTGCCATTCATCCATTTGAATAATTACTGCTTGGACTTTATCATTTTCTACAATATATTTTGGATGAAAATTCATATTCAAATCCTTTTTTATAAATTATAGCAAAAAAAGAGGATTAAAGTAATCCTGCTTCTTTAAATGCTTTTACAGCACCTGGATGCATGATTTTGTGATCAAATCCTTTTAAAAGGTCTTTTTTAGTTAGGTTTTTATAAGCTGGGTGAAGTCTTTTGAATTTATTGAAGTTATCTAAGATAGCTTTTACCATAGAATATACAGCTTTATCACTCATTTTATTGTTTGTTACAAGTACAGCTTTTACACCATAAGTTTTTGTATCGTGATTTACACCTTTATACATACCAGCTGGAATAACTCCCCATGCATAATAAGGTTTTTCTTTTACAAGTTTTTGAGCAGCTGGTCCATCGATATTGATTAAATCGATTGCAGTTGAGTTTGCTGCATCTTTGATATTTGCAGTTGGGTGTCCTACCATATAGAAATAACCATCGATTTTTTTATCTTTAAGTGCATTTGGACATTCTGCAGCTTTTAGTCCTTCTTTTGTAAAGTGGATTTTATTAAGAGGACTTTGAGAGAATAATAAATTTACAGTAGCTTCATTACCACTTCCTGGGTTTCCGATATTGATTCTTTTTCCACTAATATCTGTAAGTTTTTTGATTCCACTATCTTTTCTTACTACAAATGTAAGTAATTCTGGGTGAATTGACATTACAACTCTTAAACCTTTATAAGCTTTTCCTTTGAATTTACCAGTTCCATTATATGCTTGGTATACTACATCACTTTGAGCGATACCAAAATCTAATTCACCATTTTTGATGTTATTGATATTATATACACTTCCACCTGTACTTTCTACACTACATTTAATACCAGTTTCTTTTTTAACTTTATTCATCATTCTACAAATAGCCCCACCAGTTGGATAATAAACTCCTGTAACACCACCTGTTCCGATTGTAATATATTGATAAGCTAATGCTGAAGATGCTAAAAGAGCACTTCCTACGATTCCTGAAAGTAATTTTTTCATTATTTTCTCCTTGGTTTTTTATGTAGTGTAGCATAAAAAAAGATAAAATAAGTGTTTTTTGAAGGAATTGTTATTTATTTATGTGTAGAATAGTAACATTTAAAACTAATTATGTAATAGAATAGTCATTTTATATATGATATAATTATATTATTATAAAAAAAGGGGTTGAGTTGAAAAAAATAGTTTTAATAATAATCTTTTTTTCATTTGTATTTGGAATAGAATATACAAAAGAGGAAAAAAAGTTTTTAAAAAACAATCCTGTAATTTATATCTCTTCTATGCTGTATTGGCCTGTAGATAACAATGGTGAATCTATACATACTAATTACATGAAATTATTAAATAAATATGGGAATTTAAATTTACAACCTGTATATTATAAATATTGGTCAGATGGTTTTAATGATGCAAAAGATGGGATTACTTATGGGATAATGGCTCTGAGTTATTCTCCAAAAAGGGAAAAATGGTTCTATTTTACAAAACCATATAATTATGCTCCTTATTATTTAATTGTAAACAAAGAGAGTGGTATTCATTCTATAAAGGATTTAAAAGATAAAAAAGTGTTTATTGCTAAAAACTCTATATTAAGGGAAAAATTAAAAAATAAATTTAAAATCATATATACAAAACATCCATATAAAAAATTAGCTCAAAAAGAGATTGATGCTGTAATTGTTTTTTATTTACCAAAAACAGAATATATGAATAAATTTAGAATAATTAAAACTTTTATAGATAAATTAGGTGAAGAACATATAGGTATAAATAAAAAATATCCAGAGTTATATACTATTATTACAAAAGTGATGCAAAAGATTCCATATAAAGAGATAGAAAAAATAAGATCTCACTATTACACAAAAAGAATTCCACCAAAGCTTGTATTAGAAGAAAATGTTTGTTTAAAAGATTTGATTACTCCAGAAGATATTATTTTTCTTGGTTTAGTAATTTTAGGATTTGGAATAATTTTATGGCTACTTGCTAATAAAAAATTTTTAAATTATTCTATTAAGAAGTTTTTAGTATCTATTTTTATATTTGATATTTTAGTGTTAGGGTTTGTAGTATATGAACTTTTAGTATTTAATTCATATTCAAATAAAATATTAGAATTAAAATCAAAAAGTTTTAATTCATTTTATTTAGTAGATCAGATTGAACATCAATTAAGAAAATTAGAAAAAAACTTTTTAGAAAATAGGGATGTAGAACAATTATTTGATAATAGATATATGATAGCAGAAAATTTACTTATTGAAAATCAACCATTAAAAAATTTTTTTAGTGCAAACTATTTTACTCCTACAGAACTTACTGGCTTAGCATATATACAAAAACTAATAAATGAGATAATTCAACTTCAAAAAGATGTAGATGACGAAAAAGTGAATATAAATATTTATAAACTCAAATTTGAATATCTTTTAAATGAGATAAAAAATTTAAAGATTTTAATCAAAAATGAAAATACAAAAGAGATAAGTATAATAAAAGCAAAATTAAAATATCAGTTTTTATTATTGATATTTGGAGTATTGTTATTTGTATTAGAAAATATTTTTATTTTTATTATGATTAAAAAAAAGATTTATAATCCTATTATTTATTTAACAAATATAATAAAAGATTATAAAAATGGTAAAATTATTTGTAAAGAAAATAATTATGATGATGAAATAGGAAAAATGATAGATGAATTTTTTTCTCTTCAAACTCAACTTTCTCAAAAAATTGTAGAATTAAATAAGCATAAAGAAAATTTAGAAGAAGAAGTAAAAAAAGAGGTAGAAAAAAGAGTATATCAAGAACAAGTTTTAATGAAACAATCAAGACTTGCTTTAATGGGAGAGATGATAGATGTGATTGCACATCAATGGAAGCAACCATTGAATTCTATTAGTTTATCATCTCAAATTATAGAACTTGAAAAAGACAAAATAACGCCAAAAGCTATTGATCAATTTGTTCAAAATATCAATATGCAAATATCACATATGATTACTACTTTAGATGAATTTAGAAGTTTTTTTAGAGATAATAAAGAAAAAGAAAAAGTTTGTATGTCTGCGGTAGTAAAGAAGGTACTTTTATTATTAAAAGATGATTTATTAAGTCATAATATAGAAATTGAGACAAATATTAAAGATGATTTTTGTATTCATGGGATTCAAAACGAATTTGAACATATTTTAATTACACTTCTTACAAATGCAAAAGATATATATGAACAAAGAAAGATCAAACCAAGAAAAGTTATCATAAATAGTATACAAAAAGATGATTTTTATTATTTAGAAGTTATAGATAATGCTGGCGGTATTGATGAGAGTATAATAGATAAAATATTTGAATTGAATTTTACTACTAGAGAAAATGGAAGTGGAGTTGGACTTTATTTAGCAAAACAGATAGCTATTAAACATTTAGGGGATTTGGGTGTTGAAAATACACAAAATGGAGCTAAATTTTATTTTAGAATAAAAAAGGATTTAAATGAATAAGATTTTATTGTTTTTACCAGTATTTATATTTGCACAAGTTATTAAGTTTGCACCATTACCTACAGATACTGCAAATAGTTTATATGATAAATATCAACCTATGTTAGAATATTTATCTAAAAATACTAAAGATGAGTATAAATTTGTATATATACCTACATATAAAGAGTTATTGAACTCTTTTCAAAAAGGTGAAGTAGATATGATTATTTTAGGAGCTTTACCTTATTTAAGATTAAAACAACAATTCTCAAAAGCAAAAGCAATAGTTACATTTTTAAATAAATATAAAAAACCTTATTATAGATGTGAGATTATTACAAGTGATAAGGCAATAAATTCTTTAAATGATATAGATGAAAATACTAAAATTTTTCTTACAAATAAGTTATCAACTTGTGGATATTTAATGACTCAATATATGTTTAAAAAAGCACATAAAAATTTAGATGATTATAACTATAAATATGTAGGTAGTCATGTAGATGTGGTATTTAATACTACTTTATATAATAATTCTATAGGGGATGTAAAGTCAAGTATAGCTACAGAATATAAATATTATATAAAAGTGATAGATAAATCTATAAAAATTCCAGAATTTTCATTGATTGTAAATGAGAATAAAATATCAAAAGAGAAAATCAACAAAATAGCTTTATTATTAACAAAATATAATAAAAAAATTATCATAACTCCAAAAGGATTTTATGATGTTGTCGAAAAAGTTTTAAAAAAGATAGAGGTTAAATGATGAATAGTTTATTAACAAAGTTAATGAGTATTTTAATAGGTATTAGTATAATAGCAGGTGGATTGGTTTTTAGTTATTTAAAAGATACAAATGAAGATAGAATCCTTGAAACAAAATTTCAACAATTAAATATAAATAAGATTATTTTGCAACAACATCTTAAAATCTTATATAGGACAATTTTTTATGCTTATGCAAAGCAGCCAGAAAAGTTTAATAGAGTAATAGAGTCAACAAGGTATAAGTTTATTCATAATATAAAAGAGGAAAATATTTTTAAATCAGAAGGGCTTTTGATAAAAGAGGGAAATAAAGTTTTAGTAGTTAATGGGGAAAAATTAGATGATTTTTTTAAATTAGATCTATCAGAAAAATCTATAAATAGATTAAAAGTAAATAATAATATTTATTATGTTAGTTATTTGAAATTTAAACCGTTTGATATTGAGATATTATTTTATGATACTCAAAAAGAGATAGATAAAGAAGTTTTAACTCAAACTCTTAAAACATTTGAAATAGCAGTTATCTTTATAGTGTTAATTTTATTTATAATGTTTTTATTTATTAGATTAGTAGTTTTAAAGCCTATATCAGAACTAATAGATAGTATGTCAAAGATAGCAAAAAATCAATATGAATATATCAAAAAAGAGTATTCAGTAAGAGAGTTTAATTTAGTAAAAGAGTATTTTAATAAAATGATAGATGCTATCAAAAGTAGAGAAGATAAAATTAGAATTCATTTAAAAGATCAAGAGGAGAGAGAACTTTTTTACTATGATGTAATAAATTCTCAAGAAAGTATTATTATTGTAAATAACACAAAAAAAATAGAACATGTAAATCAAGCTTTTTTTAAATTTTTTGATCAATTTGCTTCATTAGAAGAGTTTACTCAAAAACATAATTGTATATGTGATTTTTTTGAAGCAGAAGATGGATTTGTTTACAATTTTGAAGATAAAAACTGGGTTGAGTATTTAGTAAATAATCAAGATAAAAAATATAAAGTAAAAATCAAAAAAGACAACAAATATTATATTTTTAATGTATCAGCAAAAAAACTGCAATATTCAGAAAAAATCATTATAACTTTAAATGATATAACAAACCTTGAAGAAGAAAAAGAGAAAGTAATTGAATTAAATATTTTATTAGAAGATTATAAAAAAGCGATAGATGCAGGAGTTATTGTATCTAAAACAGATACAAAAGGGATAATTACATATGTAAATGAAGAGTTTTGTAAAGTTAGTGGATATACTAAAGAAGAACTTTTAAATAAACCACATAATATAGTTCGCCATCCAGAAGTTCCAAAAGAGGTATATAAAGAGTTATGGGATACTATAAAATCAGGGAAAATATGGAAAGGGGAGATTAAAAATAGAAAAAAAGATGGTAGTTCATATTATGTAAAAAGTATTATAGCACCACTTATGAATAAACATGGAGAAATTATAGAATATATTGCACTAAGAGAAGATATTACTGATTTAGTATATGCTATAAAAAAAGCACAAGAAGCTGAAAAAATCAAAATGCTTTTTTTATCAAATATGTCTCATGAGATAAGAACACCTTTAAATGGAATTTTAGGTTTTACTGAATTACTTTTAAAATCAGAGAATTTACCAGAAAAAGAGAAAAAGTATATAAATATTATCCATTCAAGTTCACAAGCTTTACTTCAAATTATAAATGATGTATTAGATATATCAAAAATTGAAAGTGGTAATTTAGCATTAGAAAAAAAAGAGTTTAGACCTATTTGTTCATTTAAACAAGCCGCAGAATTGTTTAAAGCAAAAGCAAAAGAAAAAAATATAAATTTTAAAATAGATCTAGATTTTAATCTTACAAATTATATTAAATCTGATGAATTTAGAATAAGACAAGTGATTTCAAATTTAATAGGAAATGCTATTAAATTTACTCCAGAAAATGGTGAAGTGATATTTAGTGTAAAACAAATAAATAAAACAGATAAAAAATCTACATTATGTTTTAGTGTAAAAGATACAGGAATTGGTATACCAAAATCTAAACAAAAAGATATATTTAAAGAATTTACTCAAGCAGATAATTCAGTCTCAAGAAAATATGGAGGTACTGGACTTGGACTTTCTATTAGTGCTAAAATAGTAAAAGCTTTAGGTGGAGAACTTAGAGTTAGGAGTGAAGAGGGTAAAGGAAGTGAGTTTTATTTTTGTATAGAGGTTGAAAATACTGAATTAAAAGATGATATGAAAGATTTTATCTCAGAATTAAATATAGCTTTATATAATGTAAATAATATTGAATTGTATAAATTTTTAGAAAAGATAGTAAAATCAGTGTCTTTTGAATCTAAATATGATGAATTGGATAAATATAATGTAATTATTTCAAAAGAATTTATAAAAGAGTATGAAGATAGATTGATTTTATATGGAGAGATAGATAAAAATGTAATATCTATTCCATCAGATTTTGATAGTTCAGATATTTTAAATGCATTGATTGATTTTACAGATAATAAAAAGTCTTATTCACAACAAAAAGATGATACAAAACTTGTATTTCAACATAAAGTTTTAGTAGCAGAAGATAATGAGGTAAATCAAGAACTTATTAAAATTTTATTTGATTCTAAAGGAATTAAATATAAAATAGTAAATAATGGTTTAAAAGCTTTAGAGGCTTATAAAAATGAAAAATTTGATTTAGTATTTATGGATATAAATATGCCAGAAATGAATGGTATAGAAGCAACAAAAGAGATATTAAGATATGAAAAAGAAAATAATCTAAAACATACACCAATAATAGCTCTTACAGCTAATGCTATGCAAGATGATAAAGAAAAGTTTTTAGAATTTATGGATGAATACTTATCAAAACCTATTATAGAAGAAGAATTAAATATGATTTTAAATAAATATTTAGAAGCAAAAATAGAAGTAAATGAGATTATTTATGATAAAAATGATATGGCGAAAAAATTAGGAATACCTGCTCCTATTTTAGATAAAGTTTTAAATAAATTTTTAGAAACTATTGATTCTTATATGAATGATTTACAACAAGCAATTGAAGATAATGATCTTGAAAAAATCAATTATCATTCTCATAAAATAAAAGGTTCAATGGTAACATTTCATTTAGACTTTATGGTTGATATATTGAAAAAAATGGAAGATGATGCTAAACAAGGTATAAAAAGAGATTATAAAACAGATTTTTTTAAAGTAAAAGAAGAATTAGAAAACTTTAAAAATAGTATGAAGGGATGAAAATGAGATTAAATATTTTAATAGTAGATGATACAGTATTAAATGTTGTGTTATTAGAAGAGATTTGTAAAGATGAAGGGCATAATGTTTTTTCTTTTTCTAATCCTATTGAAGCATTAGAATCAATAAAAGAGAATAGATATGATTTAGCTTTTATTGATTATATGATGCCAGAGATGAATGGGATAGAACTAATCAAAAAAATTAAAGAAACTCAACCAAATTTAATTTCTGTAATGATAACTGCTGCTGATTCACAAGAAGTAAAATTAAAGGCTTTAGAAGCTGGTGCTAATGAGTTTTTAGTAAAACCTATAGATGTTTCTGAGATGATGATAAGACTTAGAAATATGTCAAAACTAATAGAAGCAGAAAAGGTATTAAGAGATTATAATCAAAAATTACAAGAAGAGATTCAAAAAGCTATTCAAAAAATCCAAAAAGGGGAATATGAGACTTTAAATGTATTATCAAATGTAGCAGAATATAGAGATGAAGATACTCATAATCATACAAAAAGAGTAGCTTTATATTCAAAATTGCTTGCAAAAGAGATAGGTCTTGATGAAGAGATGCAAGATTTAATCTATCATGCATCACCTTTACATGATGTAGGGAAAGTTGGTATTCCTGATGCTATTTTATTAAAACCAGGAAGATTAACACCAGAAGAGTTTGAAGTTATGAAAACTCATGCTAAGATAGGATATGAAATGTTAGATGGTTTTGATAATAAATATTTAAGAGCAGGAGCAAAGATAGCTCTTAGTCATCATGAGAAGTTTGATGGAAGTGGATATCCTTATGGCTTAAAAGGTGATGAAATTGATATTATGGGACAAATTGTAGCTATTGCAGATGTTTTTGATGCTTTAACTTCAAAAAGACCATATAAAGAAGCATGGCCAATAGAAAAAGCTTTTAATTTATTAAAAGAGGAATCTGGTAAACATTTCTCCCCTTTATTAGTAGAGTTGTTTTTATTAAATAAAGAAAAAGTATTAGAGATAAAAGCAAAATATCAAGATTAAAATCGAGATTTATTTAATCTCGATTCTTTTTTTAGGAGCCTCTTTTTTGATTTTTGGTATAAAAATCTCTAATACTCCATTTTCACTTTTTGCTTCTATATTCTCAATATCAGCATCTTCTGGTATTGTAAAACTTCTTTCAAATTTACCAAAAGCTGTTTCAATTTTGTAGTAATGTTCTTTTTTTACTTCTTCTTTAAATTTTCTTTCTCCAGAGATTGTTAAGATTTTATCATTTAAATCGATATTGATATCTTCTTTTTTTACTCCTGGTAAATCTATTTCAATATAATAACCTTTTTCATCTTCTCTTGTATTTACACTAGGAGTGAAAGTTGAGATTGCATTTTCAGTTTGAACAGGAATAGTATTATAAATTCTTCTTTCAAGTTCTCTAATTTCTTTAAATGGATCAAATTTTACTAACATTTTTCCCTCCTTTGTTTTTTTGTGTAATTATATAAAATTATTTAAGAAAAGTCAATATATTGGCTAATAAAGTTTTAGTCTTTGTGTATCAATTTTAGATTAGTGAATGTTGTATATATTGGTTTAGTTCATTTATAATCTCTTTTTCTCTATAACATATATATTTTTCTAAACTTATCTCATCTTTTAATGGCAAGACAAAATAAAAATGGTATTTATATTGTTTTTTATCTATTTTAGTAATAGAGACTAATTCTGCTTTTGTAGTGATTTTAATAGGTTCAGTATATTTAAATTTTAGATATATTGTAACTTTATCAGAAATAGCTATATCTAGAGGATTGGAAATAACAGCCAATCCCCTTAGAGATAAATCATAAATTTGTCCATTAAATTCCATATTTTTATATTTTATATGTACATTTATTTCCTCTTTGGGTTGGACTCTTATAAAATTCCTTTTTATTTTGTCTCTTTTTATATCACTAAGATTATTTAAGAGTACTGTTTTTTCATTTTGTTTTATTTTTTTTATATTTGCTATAAATGTTTTTGCTGTATCTGGTAATAGTATATAAACTTGTTTTTGAAATTTTGCTGATATTATTTGATGAGAGTTTATTTTTATCTCTATTTCATTATCTTTTAAATCTTTTATATATGTTTTATATGAAATAGGGATCCCTTTAAATACAGTTAAATATATTATAGATTTTGCATTTGAAAAATATTTTAATATCTCATTTGGTAGTTTTGATTTTTTGGAAATACTATTTTGGTAGTGTTGTAGATAAGTTAGATAAAAATCACATAATTTACTAAAAGTGACAAGTTTTTCAATAGAATTTTCATTTTTAAAAATATATTTTATATAGTTGTTTGCTAAAAATAAAAAAGTTTTATTTAGTATATTATTGATGTTATTTAGTTTACTGATAAAATTAAATGAAGTAAAAGTATTAGTTGATGTACTAAAAATTTCATCATAAAAATTAGATAGATAAATAAGTAGCTCTTTTTTATCTATTTTATTTGTTTTGAGAATTAAATCTTTTAGTATGGAGATAGTTTTTTGTTTATATTCTTTAAAAAAAATGGAATTCTCCTCTAAAAAAGGAGAAAAACTTTTTTTATCTAAATTCATTTAAACAATTCCTTGTTTTATCATAGCTTTAGCTACTCTTTTAAAACCTTTGATATTTGCACCTACTACTAAATTATCTTCATATCCATATTCTTTAGCTGTTAGGGCTATATCGACATATATTTTTTTCATCTCTTCTTTTAATTTTTCATTTAAAGTTTCTTTTGTTAAAGGCTCAAAAGTTGCATTTTGACTCATTTCATATACACTAGTAACTACTCCACCAGCATTTACAGCTTTACTTGGTGCAAAAAGGATTTTGTTTTCTAAGAAATATTTGATAGCATCTGGAGTTGAAGGCATATTAGAGCATTCTATTACATATTTAGTATTGTTTTTTACGATAATTTTTGCATCATTTATATTTATTTCATTTTCAGTAGCACTAGGCATTACTACATCTACAGGAATATTCCATATATCATTTCTTGTTTTATGAAATTTTTCGCGAGGAGTATATTTTGCATATTTTCTATATTCTGTATATTTCTCTAAACTTTTATGAGATTCTTTTTTTAGTTTTGCAATAAGTTGTAAATTTATCCCATCTTCATCGTAAATAAAACCTTTTGAATCGCTACAAGTTACAGGAACAGCTCCATATTCATATAGTTTTTGCATTACATGAAAAGCTACATTACCAGCACCACTAACTGCAACTTTTTTCCCTTTTAAAGTATCATTATGTGAATTTAACATTTTTTCAGCAAAATATACAGCACCATATCCTGTTGCTTGAATTCTACAAAAACTTCCTCCAAACTCAAGTGGTTTTCCACTTAAGGCTCCATCAAATTTATTTGTAAGTTTTTTATACATTCCAAAAAGGTATCCAATCTCTCTCTCACCCACACCAATATCACCCGCTGGAATATCTGTTCTATCTCCTATATGACGATAAAGTTCACTCATAAAACTTTGACAAAATCTCATAATTTCCATATCACTTTTGCCGTGTGGATTAAAATCAGCACCACCTTTGCCACCACCAATATTTAGTGAAGTTAGAGCATTTTTAAAAGTTTGCTCAAAAGCTAAAAATTTAAATGTATCTATATTTACAGATGGATGAAATCTAGTACCACCTTTATATGGTCCAATAGCACTATTAAACTCTACTCTATATCCACGATTTACTTGAATGTTACCTTCATCATCTACCCAAGGTACTCTAAACATAATTACTCTTTCAGGCTCAACTAATCTTTCTAGTAAAGATAATTCTTTTAATTTTGGATTTTGTTCTAGATAAGGTATTACAGAAGTTAAAACATCTGTTACAGATTCTAAAAATTTTACATTATAAGGCTCTTTTTGTTTGATTGAATTTAGTATGGTATTTACATAAGTTTGCATTGGAGTGTCCTTTTTTTTTATTATAACATAAAGAGTTGGATTATTGATTGAAGAAGATATATTTTATATATTTAGAGGTATTAAAGAAGTAAAAAAGGTAATAAATTTGATTACCTTTTATAGCATATCTGCAAATTCTTTAAAGATATATTTACTTTCTCTTGGTCCTGGAGATGCTTCTGGGTGGTGTTGGACACTAAAGATAGGTTCATCTTTATATTTTACACCTTCGATTGTATTATCAAATAAGTTTGTATGAGTAACTTCTGCAATATTTTTAATCTCTTCAGGAACATTGTAGTTGTGATTTTGTGCAGTAATTTCTACACTTTTTTGTTTTACAGGGTGATTTCCTCCGTGATGACCAAATTTTAATTTAAATGTATCATATCCATGAGCAATACTTAAAAGTTGATGTCCTAGACAAATACCAAACATAGGGATTTTTGCTTTTATTAGTTTTTGTACATTTTCTTTTACTTCAGTTAATACTAACGGATCTCCTGGACCATTACTTAAAAATACACCCATAATTTCATTGTTTTGATATTTTTTAATCAACTCTTCAGCTGGAGTTTGTGCAGGATATACTTCACATTTAAGTCCAACATTTGTAAGCTCATTTAAAATATTTCTTTTCACTCCAAAATCATAAACAGCAATAGTTTTAGAAGTATTAGGTTCATTGTAGCTTAAAGTTTCATCATTCCAAGCACCTTGATTATGAATATACATCTCAGGTGTAGTTACTTCATTTATATAGTTGATTTCAGATATATGAGGAGATACTTGTAAAAGTTTTGCAAGCTCATCCCTATCATGGATTTCACTTGAAGCTATCATCATTTGTGAACCTTCATCTCTTATTAGTTTTGTTAAAAACCTTGTATCAATATCACTAATACCAATAATACCTTCTTTTTCTAAAAATGTATGAAGAGCTTGTTCTCCTCTAAAATTTGAGTAATTAGGATTATAGTTTCTTACAATTACACCTTTTAACCAGGCACCTTTACTTTCCATATCATCAGCATTTACACCAACATTTCCAATCTCACTAGCAGTAAATACCACAAATTGTCCAGCATAACTTGGGTCTGTTATGATTTCTTGATAACCAGTCATAGATGTATTAAATACAATCTCACCTACACTTGTTCCTTTAGCACCAAACCCTTTTGCTTGTAAAAAAAGTCCATTTTCTAAAAGTATTGAAATTTTCATAACATTCCCCTTTTTCTTAATTCTTGTTCATAAAGTTTTGTAAATACTAAATCCCATTCTTCACTTCCAGGAATTAGCTCTTTTTTGTAGTTTCTTAGTTTTTCGTATACTATGTCTTCTATTTGATGTTTTTCTTGAATAAATGAATCCATACTATCAAATACAATATTTTTCATTTTTCCATCATTTATTTCATAATCAATCAATTCATTATCCCATAACTCTTCTACGATTATATGAGCTAAGTGATTTAATCTATCTGTTTTATTTAAAATAAATCCATCTTCTTTTGCTAATTTTTTCTTAAGCATAGAAAAAAGTTCTTTTTTATCTACATCATAAAACATATATTCATTTTCTTCTTCTTGTTGTGCTATTATATCTTTTACTTCATTTTCAAGTTCTCTCTCGGCAGTTACATTTTCCATTAGGATTTCTTCTACCATTTTTTTGGCCTTTTCTAAACCATGATTAAATGTAACAAAACCAGAGTTAAGCATATCTATTATTACTTTATTGGCAATATAAGGCACTTGAGTTTCTTTAATAAGCATAAAAAAATCCTTTATTCTTTAATATATGAAATTTTACACTAATTTTGTTTAAAATAAGCTTTTTTTAAATTTAAATTTAAAAAAAAGGATAAGAAAAAAATAATATAAATAAGTTTTATTATTTTATTAAATAAGCTACATTTTTTTCAAAAGCTTCATCTAATAAAGATAAAGCATTATTAAGATTTTGGCTATAGCAATGATCTTTCAATTCCACAATAGCTATTACAGATTGTAATTCTATATATTCATCATTTATATACATTGAAGAGTGGTTTAAAATATCAGAAAATTTTACTGCTACTTTTCCTACTTCTTTTGGATTTAGATTACTAAAAATTACACCAAATATCCCTGTGTCCAGGTATCCTATAACATCATCTTTTCTAAATTTATTTATTAAAACTTTAGAAAAGAATTTATTAGCTTTTTCGATATTTAGAGGATCTTTTAATTTTTTGATGGTAGATTTATTTAATCTTATTAACATTAAATAGCTTGAAAAATTAAATTTTTGAGAAGCTTCAATCTCTTTTTTTAATTTTGATAAAAAGTATTTTTTTGTAAATACTTGAAAGTTTGTATCATAAATTTTATCTGCTTCAAGCTCTTTTAGTAAAGCTGTGTTTTTTGTATATAGTTCTTTTATAACTAACATATCTTTTTTTAGTAATTTATGGATATTATAAATTGTTGCTGTTAATTTTTTAAAAAACATATCAATAGAAGTTTGAGATGATAGTGATTTTGATTGCTTTTGGGTTTCTTTTATAAATTTTACTAAATAGCTGTTTTTCTTATAGGTAGATTGGATGTTTTTTAAAATTTTTTTATTTAAATCTGACAGAGAATCTATTTTTTCTTCATAAGCTAAAATTTTTTCATTTTCTTCTTTTTCTTCTTTTATGTTGATTTGATAAATATATTTTCTAAAATCACAGTTTTCTTCTAAAAGAGTTTTTTGAAAATAGATTTTATAATATTCTGGAGTAGTAGGTATATTATCCATTTTCATTTTTTCTAATACTTTATATGTAAATCTTTCTAGTTCATCATAGTTTTTATGTTTTATATCAATATCTTCTTTTGATAACATTCATTATCCTCCTGTTTCATAAAAAGCTCTATCACTTACCTCATTTTTCCAGTCATTTTTTTCTGGTTTTTCTATAATTACTTTTTTTAATATTTCAGTAGCTCCTTGAATATCACCTTTTTTAATAGAGTCTCTTATTTGATAGCTTTCATTAAAAAATAAACAAGGTATTAAAAACCCTTCAGCAGTTAGACGGATTCTATTACAATTTTTACAAAACTCATCATCATGAGGCATAATAAGACCAAAAATATATCCATCTTCATCTTGATAATAAGTTGCTGGAGAATTATCTCTTTTTAATTTGACAAAAGAGTGACAATTTTTAAGAGTATTTAAAATTTCTTGACTAGAGATACCTTTTATTTCATTATCAGCAGTGTGATTTTCCATATATTCAATAAATCTAATAGGAACATTTAATTTTTTTGAGTATTCATATAAATCTATTATTTCATTATCATTAATACCTTTTAAAATTACACTATTTAATTTTACTTTTAATCCTGCATTGATGCTTTCTATTATCCCATCAAGTACATTATTCATGACATCTTTTTGAGCAATTTTTTTATAGGTTTCTTTATTTAAGCTATCAAGTGATATATTTATTCTTTTAAGACCTGCATCTTTTAAAATTTTTGCACTACCTTTTAGAAAATATCCATTTGTAGTAAGAGCTAAATCAATATCAGGAGCATAATTTATAATCATATTGATAAATTTATCTAAATCTTTTCTTAAAAGTGGCTCACCTCCAGTTAGACGGATTTTTTTAATTCCGTTATCAATAGCTACTTTTATAAATTCAAACATCTCTTCATATGAAAGTAAATTTTCTTTTGGTTCCCAAGAAAATGGTGTGTTTGGCATACAATATAAACATCTAAAATTACATCTTGATGTCACTGAGACTCTTAAGTAATCTATTTTTCTATCAAAACTATCTATTAACACTTTTATCCTTTGGTATAATTTTAAAAAAAGGTTTTTTTATGGAATTTTTTAGTGAACTTGAAAAAATACTTCAAATCCAAAACTATAACGATAAAATATCACAATCTAAAAAATTTATCAATGATTTTAATCAAAAAAAATTAACTTTTAATCATAATAGTAACATTTTGAGCTTTCCCCCTAGTTATGAATCTTTTTGTAGAGTTGTGCCACCTCAAAAAGTTCCAAGAAGAAGAGGATTTGAAACCGATTTAAAAAAAGCTATGCTTATTCATGCAATAGTTCATATTGAGTATAGTGCTATAGATTTAGCATTTGATGCATGTTATAGATTTCGAAATATGCCAATAGAGTATTA
>Ga0256843_1001650_pt1 | contig 17329 bp, 16 predicted proteins | sample AlvinellametaG_FD_191572 | JGI IMG/M metagenome (GOLD analysis project Ga0256843, IMG submission 191572) | Pompeii worm associated microbial communities from hydrothermal vent at the East Pacific Rise, Pacific Ocean - Alvinella | ecosystem: Host-associated > Annelida > Integument > Unclassified ... | reverse complement strand
CTGAATCGACTAAATTTTTTACACAACCAAGAGATATTAAATGTAATTTCATAAATTGCCTTTATATTATTGTTATAAACATTAATTTTAGTATAATTTTAATAAAAAAAGGCTATAAATGAAAGATAAATTAGGATTATTTGCTGGATATCTATTTATAATAGGTGGACTTATTAAATTTGATATATTTATTTATCCAACTTTAGATTATTTTGGTAAATTTGTATTTGTTGGAGCATTAAATATTATTCCATTTTGGATAGGATGGATGATTTATAAAAAATATAATCATTTGTTTGCATTAGGATGGGGGATTATAGCAGGAATTCTTTTTTATTTAATGGGATAAAAAAAGGGGTTAAAATTTATTTTTATTAACCTCTTTTAACATTTTATCAGCCATTTCATTTACTTCATTAGCTATATTTCCTACATTAATTACATTTTGTTCCATTACTTGAGTTTTTTGATTTACTTCTTCTACTTTTGAAGTTGCTTGAGATATCTCTTCAGTTTGAGTAACTATAGCTTCGCCAATTCCTGTGATTGATTGAGTAAGAAGGTGAATATTTGCATCAATTTCACTTAATGATTTTTGAGTTTTTTCTGCAAGTTTTCTAACCTCATCAGCTACAACTGCAAATCCTCTACCATGTTCACCTGCTCTTGCAGCTTCTATAGCTGCATTTAATGCTAATAGATTTGTTTGGTCTGCAATCTCTTGAATTACATTTACTACATTTTTAATATCATTTGATTGTTCAACTACTGTAGATGTTTGCTCAGAAATTTCATAAACTTTTGAATTTAAATTTTGCATAATATTAGATACTTCTATTAATTCTTTACTAGCTTCTTTTGCATTTGATTGTAAAGCTAACATTTGTTCTTTTAATTGAGAAGCTTTATTATCTAAAGTTTCTCCATTTTCTTTATTAGTAGATAAAATAGTAACAATTGTATCCATTACAGAATTTACAGCAAATTCTACTTTTCCTATTGCATTATTTATTCTTTTCGTAAAATCTCTTTGCATAGCATTATCTAATACATTTACAGTTTTATTTACATCTGAACCAATAATTTTTTCTAGTAAATCTTGCATTTCATTAAAAATATTTCTTACTTTTTCAAGTTCAGGATTGTTTGCTTTTTCATCAACTCTACCTTCTAAAATACCTTTTTTCATTTTATTTACTTCTCTTACTAAACCTTGAATAGTGATAGAATCTTGTCTAATACCATCTTCTATATTTTTGATATTTTCATTAATAAGTTTAGCCATATCACCAAACTCATCTTTACTATCCATGTTTATTTCTTCTATTTTTGCTGTTTTTCTATTTAAGAAATTAAAGAAATGTAATAAACCATTTTTTAATGTATTAATCGAATCAATAATATTTTTAGCAATTAATACACCTATTATAATAGTTAAAATAATAATTAAAATAGTTATTATAGTGATAGTAATTAATAATGTAGTTGTTGAATCTACTTCTGTTTTTGTTAGTTTTCTTAATTGAACAGCTAATTTTTTAGCCATAGAATTAAATTTATTTATTCTTTTTGTTGATAAAGTTATCCATTCTTTTGCTGAAATAGTATTATAATAAGATGTTTTATTTAATAATTTAAAAGCTTCAATTGCTGGATTATCATTTACTTTTACTATTTTATCAAGAGTTTTAATATCTAGTCCATTATTATAAGCTTCTACAACTTTTGGTAATCCATTATAATATTTTGTAAATACTTTTTCTATTTTATTTAGTTCTTTTAATTCTTTATCAGTAACCCCATTAGATTTATATTTTTCTATAAGAGATATTAATGTATGATATTGTTTATTTACTTTATTTTGATATTTTTCTTTACCTCTTAATACATAGTTTTTAAAATTATGGATTAAACCACCATATCCAACAGCATTTTTCATATGAGATACTAATTGTTGTTTTTTAGGGATTTTTAAAAATATATTTCTTATTTTTTGTACTTTTTCATTTAAATCTTTTGTTTGGTTTGCTACTTCTGGTAATTCTGCTAATAAGTTTTTTTGATTTATTATTGTAGCATTCCATCTTGTTAAAATATCAGTATCTATTGAGTCATTACTTAAAAGATAAGCAAGTAAAGCTCTCTCTTTTCCAGCTATTTCACTTAAATCTAATATTTTAAAATATTTAGAAATATTATCAGTTATTTTTTCAGAAACTCTATAATTCAATAGTTCATCTTTTGAAGATAATAATGTATGGTCTATTGAAGCATAATAAGTTACAACATCTAAAGGTTTAATAGATAGATTATCTACATGTGTTCTAATATTATTTATGTTATTTATTTTATCAAAAGCTTTTTTATAATATTTGTAAATATGTGGTGCTATTGATTGAAAGTTTATTTTATTAATATAACTTTTTAAATCTTTAATAGCTTTATCTGTTTTGCTTCTTTGTGTTTTTAGGGCATTTTTAAAATATGTAGTTTTATTTGCCAAATATGCTACACTTAATCCTCTTTCAATTTGTATATTTGATAATAATTTTGGCATATAAATAGTACTTACATTAATAACTTTTTGAAACTCATTTTTTTCTTTTAAAATTGCAAAGTTAGTATATAAAAAATAACTAGCGAAAAAAAGTAAAAATAATAATGGTAAAGTTAGTAAAAAAGTTAATTTAAGCTTAATTCCTAAGTTTTTGAACATATCTTCATCCTTTTTTTTGCTAATTCTAACATAAAAATGTCATTTTATTGTAATTTTTTGTAGTAAAATAATAAAAAAAAGGAAAATAAAATGGATAAAAGACTATTAGATGGGGTGATTAAATTTAAAGATGATTATTTTGAAGAACATAAAGATATTTTTGAAAAATTATCAAATTCTCAACAGCCACATACACTTTATATAGGTTGTAGTGATTCTAGGATAGTACCAGATATTATTACTCAAACTATGCCAGGGGAAATTTTTGTAGTTAGAAATATAGCAAATATGGTACCTCCTTATAATGAAAATAATTATTCATTTAGGTGTACTGCTTCTAGTATTGAGTATGCTTTAGAAGTATTACATGTAAAAAATATAGTAATTTGTGGACATAGTAATTGTGGAGGATGTGCAGCTTTATATTATCCACCTGAAAAATTAGATAAATTACCAAATGTACAAGAATGGTTGAAATTAGGTGAAAATATTAAAAATAGAGTTTTAGCAAAAAATTTAACTTCTAAAGAAAGAGCTTTTCAAACAGAACAATTAAATGTAGTACAACAATTAAAAAATATATTAAGTTATCCTTTTGTAAAAGAAAAAGTACAAAAAGGGGAAATTGAATTACATGGATGGTATTATGTAATAGAAACTGCAGATGTATTTAATTATAATTTTGAAAAAAAAGAGTTTGAACTTATAGAAAAATAACTCTTTTTTCTTTTTTTTGTGATATAATTTTACTTACTAGTAAGTAAGGAGAAAAAAGTGACAAAAAAAGAGATATTAAAAGTTTCACTGAAACACTTTGCACTAAAAGGGTATGAAAATACTTCACTTGAAGATATTGCAAAAGAGTTAAATATTACAAAACCAGCTATTTATTACCATTTTAAAAATAAAAATAGTTTGTATAATCAAATTTTTATTGATTATTTTAAAGATTTAAAATTAAAAGAAGACTTAAAAGAATATATTTATACAATGGGAAATTTTTTTATACAAAACCCTTATATTGCCAAACTTTTCTCAAAAGAGCTTTCTTGTGAAATGGAACATTTAGAGACAGATACTATAAAAATAGTATCAAAAACTCTTCAAACTTTAATTAAGATTTTAAAAGATACAAAAATAAATCCATTTTTTTTGCAAACATTAATAATTTCATCATTTACAACTTATGCAAATACACTTAAAGTAAGAGAAAAAATATCAGGAATAGTAAATGACCCAAAATTACTTATAAATTTTCATATTATCGATGAAATTTATAATACAATAAATCTATACATAAAGGCACATAAATGAAAAAATTATTGTTAGCAGTTCCTTTTTTATTAAATGCAACTACTATTACAAGTTTATTTGAAGCTATCAAAAATACACCAGATTATAAACTTGATAATGTAGCTATAAAAGAGATGAAAATAAATAAAGATAGTATAAAAAATATGCTTTATCCTACATTAAAATTAAATGGTAGTTATGAGCATTTTAATAGATATAATTCTATTGTACCTATTACTCCTACACAAAGTGCTAAACTTACCAAAACAAATGATAGTTTACCTTTTTCAAAAAATATATATAGAGTAGGTTTTGAAGCTAGTATGCCTTTATTTATAAAAGAGATATATGATAATAAAAAGAAAATGAATAGATTATTAAAAGCTACTAAAATAAGTGCAAAAATAAATTTATTAAAAAAAGAAGCTTTAGTTGTTATATATGTTAGTAAACTAAACTACCTTTTTAGTCTAAAAAAAGCACTTTTAAAACAACAACAATCTATTAAAACTACATATGAAGCTTTAAATGTTGGTGTAAAAGTGGGAAGAATTCCTGAATTTAAATTACTTAGACTAAAAGATAGCTTAAATCAAATAGAGATAAAAATAGCTAATTTAAATACAAATTTAGATGATGTAAAATCAAATATTTATAAACTTACAAAAATTTATGTAACTAAACCAATAGATTTTGATAGTACATTTATTGACAAAGGTGGATTTATATCGTTAAAACCACTTAATGAAAAACTAAAAGCTGATAAATTTTCTATAGAGGCGAAAAAAGATAAATTTTATCCAAATATACTTTTAAAAATAAAAGGTAACAAAGCATTTGCTGATGCATATAATACAAATGATAGTATAGAAGAAAATTTTGCAAGTGCTGGAATTTATGTGAGTTGGGATATTTTTAATAAAAAAAATAGTTCAGATATCCAAAAAGCTAAGATATCAATGATTAAAAACAAACTTCAAATAGCTAAAACAAAAAAAGACTTAACAGCAGAAATAATAAAAATTAATAATTCTCTAAAAGAGATAAATAAAGAAATTAAACTTACAAATGAATCAATAAAACTAAAAAAAGAACTTTTAAAAGGTGCAAAAGTTGCATTTAAACTAAATAGAATGAGTGTAGATGAATACCTACAATATGAAAATGACTTAACAAAAGCTTATTCAGATTTAGCAAATCTAAAAGCAACTAAAAACACATTAAAAGCAAATAAAGCATTAATTTATGGAAAAAACTTAGAAAGGATATTTAAATGAAAGCATTAAAAATAATAATACCTATAGTATTAGCAGGAATTTTAGCAGTAGGTGGAGTTACTTTAATAAAAAAAAGACAAGAAGCTGACAAAAAAGAAACAGGAGCAAAAATATATCCTATAGTTGTAAAAAGTTACACAGCAAAAGAGAAAAATATAACATTAAGTATGCCTTATTTAGCAGAAGTAAAAAATGATAAAGAGGTTATACTTAATTCCAAATTTGCAGGTAAAATCTTATATATTGCAAATCTTGGTGATAAAGTAAAAAAAGGAGATGTATTAGTAAAAATAGATAATACAGACCTAAAAGCAAAACTAAAAGAAGTAAATTCTCAAATAAATTCATTAAAAAATAAATTAAGAGCAGAAGAAGTTAATCTAAATAACCTTCTTGCTACACATAAAAGAACAAAACAACTTTTAGATGTAAAAATGGCTTCAATAGAAGAATATCAAAATGAAAAAAGTAAAATAGCAACTCTAAAAGCTCAAATAAAAGCTGATAAAAATAGTATAAGTACTCTAAAAGCTAATAAAACTTCAATATTAAATAATATGAGTTATACAACTTTAAAATCACCTATCGATGGAATTGTTAGTGCTAAATTTTTAAATAAAGATGATAATGCTTTTATGGCTAAACCTATTTTAAAAATAGCTTCAAATAATGGAAATTATCTATTTATAACTTTACCATCACCTAAAAAAGAGATAGTTTATAAAAATAAAGTATATAAACTAACACCTCTAAACACTTCAATAAATGGACTTTTAAACTTTAAAGTAAAAGTAAATGATAAAAGTTTAGTAAATGGAGAAAAAGTTACTGTAGGTATTATTGAATTTAATCAAATAGCAAAAGCATACCCTTATAATGCTATTTTATCAATAGATAACAAAAACTTTGTATTTGATATAAATGGAAAAATATATCCAGTAAATATAGTAGCAAAAGGACAAAAAAGAGTAGTTTTAGATAATGCCCCAGATAGTGTAATTATAGCTAATCCTGATATTTTATTAAAAATAAAAGCTGGATATCCTATAAAAGTGGAGGAATAAAATGTTTGATTTTTTTTATAAAAGACCCCATTTTTTATATGCTATTATTTTAGCAATGTTTGTATTTGGAGTAATTGGACTAAATAAAATGCCAAAAAACTTATTTCCAGATGCAAATAGACCAGAAGTTGTAATATTTACAAATTTACCTGGAGCTGCGGCAAATGTAGTAGCTACAACTGTATCAAAACCTATAGAAGAAGAGATGGCAACTTTAAGTAATATTTATGAAATAAAAAGTACAAATGTTGCAAACTTTTCAATAGTTCATGTAGTATTTAACTATACAAAAACTCTAGAATCAGCATCAGTATCTGTAAGTAATGCTTTAAATAGAGTAAAAAGTAAACTTCCACCTACAGCAACTCCTGCTTTATATCTTGTAGGAGATTTTACAGCCCCTGTAGATCTATTTAGTTTAAGTCCAAAAAATAACAATATGAGTTTAGCTGATGTAAGAAAAATAGCGGTAAGTTTTATTAAACCAAAACTATTAAGCCAAAAAGATATAGGAAATGTTGAGGTTTTTGGTGGATATGAAAGCAGTATAATGATAAAAGTAGACCCACTAAAAATGGCAAAATATCATATTACTTTAGATGATATGATAAAAGTACTTAAAACTACAAATAAAGACTTACCTATTGGATTTGTAAAAAACAAAGAAAGTTTTATTACTCTTACTTATTATGGGGAAAAAGATGATGTAAAAAAACTAAAAGAGATGTTTATCAAACCAAACTTAAAACTAAAAGATATAGCTAATATTGAATGGAGCTATAAAACAGATAATAGTGCTTATATAGGAAACAATACTCCATCTATTGCTATTTCAGTTGAGAGAGCCCCAGGTGGAAACTTACTTGCTACAAGTGATGCAGCAAGAAAGGTAATGAAAGAAGTTGAAAAAATGTATCCAAATATTAAAGTTACAATATCAGATACACAAAGAACACTAGTAGAAACATCAAATGATAATATGCTTGAAGCCCTAAGAGATGCTATCATCTATACTCTTTTAGTATTACTTATTTTCTTAGCAAATTTTAGAGCTTTAATAGCTGCAGCGATATCAATTCCAATGGTATTTTTTGGAGTATTAGCTTTTCTTTATCTTACAGGTGGTGGATTAAATATTATTATCTATACAGCTATTATTTTAGCCCTTGGAATGCTTACAGATGATGCTGTGGTGGTGCTTGAAAATATAGAAAGACATATATCCCAAGGTGAAGAGCTTAAAAAAGCTATTTATAATGGTACAAAAGAGGTATTAATGCCGGTATTTGCAGGTACTATTTCAACTATTGCTATAGTATTTCCTCTTATGTTTGTAGGAGGATATCCTGAAAAGATTTTTAAACCATTAATAGAAACCTTAATTGTAGCACTTTTAATTAGTTGGTTTTTATCAGTTACATTTATCCCTAAACTTTCAGAATGGTTATATAAAAATGGCTCTAAAAAAACAAAAATAGAGATTTTCTTTGAAAAACTATACCAAAATACAATAGCAAAACTTATTACTCCTTATATTGGAATTTTAAAATTTTCAAATGGTAAAAAATTTAAAATAGTAAGAAGAATGATTTTAATGGGTGGTGCTTTATTTGTTTTAGCTATAAGTCTTAAAAATATTATGCCAACTATTGGTAGAGATGTTATGCCTCCTATGGATACTGGTATTATGAAAGCAAAAGTTGAATTTTCAAGTAACTTAAATGCAGATGAAACAAAAGAGAGATTAAAACCATTTTTAGCTTGGCTAAAAACTCAAAAATGGGTAGAAAAAACTTCTATTGCTATTGGTACTGAAAATGGAGTATTATCTGTAAGTGGTAATGGAGGTGGAAATAGTGCTATGATGACTATTATTGCTGTTGATAGATTTCATAGAAAACCTACAATTTGGCAACTTGAAGAAAAAGTAAGAACTAAACTTGCTAATTTAAAAGGGATTAAGGATTTAGCTGTTTATGATTTTGGAGCAACTGCACTTTCTACTATTTCAGCACCTCTAGCTATTCAGTTTAGAAGTGATGAATATCAAAATTTACCAGACTTAGCTAAAAAGGCTGAATCTTTAATTCAAAATATTAAAGGTTTAACTACAACTATGACAAGTTGGGATAAAGACTTTTTAGAAGTAAATATAAAAATTGATAAAAACAAAGCTTTAAGTTATGGTATCACACCAGCTGGTATAATTTCTCAAATAGCCCTAAAAGACCAAGTAGCAACATTAGCTACAAATTTAAGTAGTATGAATGTACAATTTGTAAGAGTTAGATTTAATGGTGATTTTAACAAAAATATCCAAACTCTAAAAATGCTTCCTATTACAACAAAACAAGGAATTGTGCCTCTTAGTACATTTGCAGATATTACTACAAACTTTACATATTCAAAAATTGATAGAGAAGGTTTAGAGTATGCAATAGAAGCACAAGCTTATAGAGAAACTAGACCTATTAGTAAAATTACTGCTGATGCTGATAATATTTTACATAAAAATGGAATTACAAATTATTATCAAAGTGGTGATATGAAAGAGTTAAATGATTCATTCTCAAGACTTATCAAAGCTGTAGTTATAGGGATTGTAGTTCTTATTTTAACTCTAATGGTAGTATATCGTTCACTAAAATTAAGTCTTGTTATGATAGTAGTTTTACCTTTATCTATGATTGGAGGTATGTGGGGATTAATCATTGCAAACAAACCATCATGTATGCCAAGTATGATAGGTCTGTTACTTCTTTTTGGTATTATTATCAAAAATGCTGTTTTATTAATTGACTTTTATAAAGAATATGAAAAAGAGGGAGAAAGTCCATTTGATAGTGCAGTAAATGCTATTAAAGTAAGATTTAGACCTGTTATGATGACTGCATTTGGTACTATTGCAGGAATGATTCCTATCGCACTAGAACAAGCCATAGGACTTGAAAGACTATCACCAATCGCTGATGTAGCTATTGGTGGGCTTTTAGTTGGTACATTTTTAACACTTGTATATGTACCAATGCTTGCTTATGTGACGGATAGAAAAAAATGAGTCTTATTGAAAAATATATCAATAGAGAAAAAAGGTATCTTAAAAATATAAATATTGTATTTTTATTTTTACCTTTTATTCTTTTTCCTTTGTTAATAGAATATTATCTGCATTATAAATATCAAAATTTTTTTATAAATTATAAAGATGAAATATTACTTAGTAATATAGCTTATATTGTATTTGCTAGACTTGCATTGCTTGATACAGCGATTTATATTTTTAGTCGTTCAAAACATCATATTCATATTGCACTTATTCAAGTAGTGTTACTTTATTTAGAAATTACAGTTATTACTATTTTATATTATGCTATTGTGTTTGATATTTTTGATACATTTGCTTTATTTCATTTAAGTGCTCATTTATCTCCTGAAAATTTAGAAGCTATACATTCTCATAGTTTAATTACTTCTATTTATATTTCTACTGTAACATTTACGACTCTTGGTTCAGGAGATTGGATACCACAGACATTAAGTGGAATGATAGCTGTAGTTTCTGAAGTTATATTAGGTGTGATTCAAGGAGGAGTGTTTGTAGCTATTATCATTTATGCTCATCAAAATAAAATTGAAAATAGAAATTTATAAACATATGTTTTTCTTATAATTTAACAAAAGGAATATATATGTAAACTTTAAGTATTTGGATAATAGCAGGAATTATTTCGTATCTATCTACTATGTGGATTAATAATTTAGTATGGAATATAGTAATAAGTATGATTATATGGTATTTAGCAGTTCATTATATAAAAAAATGGTTAAGAGGAGAAATCTAAAGAAAGACTTATTTTTGTCTTCCTTTAATAATAAATCTTAATGCATTAAGTTTGATAAAACCTTCTGCATCTTTTTGATTATATACTTCATCTTCTTCAAAAGTACAGTAGTTTGCATCAAATAGTGAATTAGGACTTCTTCTTCCTACTACTTCTACATTACCTTTATAAAGTTTTAATTTTACTCTACCATTTACATTTTTTTGAGTATTATCGATTAATGCTTGAAGAGCTTCTCTTTCAGGTGCAAACCAAAAACCATTATAGATAAGTTCAGCATATTTAGGCATAATGCTGTCTTTTAGGTGAGCTTCTTCTCTATCAAGTGTAATTGATTCTATAGCTCTATGTGCTTTTAAAAGAATTGTACCACCTGGAGTTTCATAACATCCTCTAGATTTCATACCAACAAATCTATTTTCCACTATATCAATTCTTCCAATCCCATGTTTATTTCCATATTCATTAAGAGTTCTAAGAATTGTAGCTGGACTCATAGCACTATCATTGATTGCAATTGGATCCCCATTTTCAAATGTAATCTCAATATATTCAGGTTCATTTGGTGCTTTTTCAGGTGAAGTAGTCCATCTCCACATACTTTCTTCAGGCTCAGCCCAAGGATCTTCTAAAATTCCACCTTCATATGAAATATGAAGTAAATTTGCATCCATAGAATAAGGTGATTTTTGTCCATGTTTTTCGATAGGAATTCCATGTTTTTCTGCATATCTAAGTAATTTTTCTCTACTATTTAGATCCCATTCTCTCCATGGAGCAATTACAGTAATATCTGGATTTAAAGATAAATAACCAATTTCAAATCTTACTTGGTCATTTCCTTTTCCAGTAGCACCATGAGCTACTGCATCAGCACCTACTTGTTTAGCAATTTCAATTTGTTTTTTTGCAATAAGAGGTCTTGCAATACTAGTACCTAGTAAATATTCCCCTTCATAGATTGTATTTGCTCTAAACATAGGGAATACATAATCTTTTACAAACTCTTCTTGAATATCTAAAATAAAAATATTTTCTGGTTTAATTCCCATTTTTAAAGCTTTTTCTCTAGCAGGTTCAACTTCTTCACCTTGACCTATATCAGCTGTGAAAGTTACTACTTCTGCATTATATTCGTCTTGAAGCCATTTTAAAATAATACTTGTATCAAGCCCACCACTATAAGCTAAAACTACTTTTTTTACTTCTTTTTTAGCCACATTATCTCCTTAGTAATAAAATATGTGTAATTATACCATTAAATTGATTAGAAAAAAGGGGAGAAAAATAAAATTAAACTTTAAATTCTTTAATTTTATTTTCTAATTGATTCATTGTAGAAGTTAAAGTAAAAATATTTTTTTCAATTTCTTCAACTTTTGAAGCATTATTATTTGATTTTTTATCTAAATCTTCCATAATTTCATTTAAGCTATTAATTTTTTTAATATTATCTCTAGCATTTGTTGTTACATCTTCTATAGCTAGTACACTTTCATTCATTGTAGTAGTAATATCATCTATTTTTGTTTCTACTTCTTGAGAAATATCTATTAGTTTTTTTGATTCATTTGCTGTTTTTCCTATTTCGTCATTTGCATTATTAATCTCTTGTATTACTACTCCTACTGTAGAATTGATTTCATTTAGTGATTTTTGTGTTTTTTCTGCAAGTTGTCTTACTTCATCAGCTACAACTGCAAATCCACGACCATGTTCACCAGCTCTGGCTGCTTCAATAGCTGCATTAAGAGCTAATAGATTTGTTTGGTCTGCAATATCACTTATCATATCTAAAATATTTTTGATATCAGTGATACTATTTGTAAGTTCATCCATTTTTTCAGCAATTTCTATCTCTTTATTTACACTATCTTCAATAACTTGATTTAAATTATCGATATCTTGTTTTATATTAGTTAAAGAGGTATTACTATTTTTTATTTTTTCAGATGAATTTATTGTTTTATCAATAGTTTCTGTTATATCATTTTTTACTACATTATAATTTTGTTTTACTTTAGAAATAGAATCTTTTTCTTCAATAAAGGCTTCTTTTAATTCTTTAGCATTTTTATTTACTGCTGTTGTGTTTTTATAATTTTGTTCTACAATATCTGTAGTGTTTTTTAATAACATATCAGTTGTATCTATAAGACCATTTATACTATTACTAATATCTTCTATTTCATCTTTTGTATTTATATCTATTCTTTTTGTAAAATCTTTATTTTGTTCAATAATTGTAAGAGTTTCTTTTAATAATTCTATTTTATCTATAATTGTTTTATTTATAATATATATAGTCATTAAAATAATTAATATTAATAAGATAATAGCTGTAATGATATTATGAGTAATTATTTTTGATATTTGGTTATCTATTTGTTTACTTATATTATTAGCTTTTGTTTGAATGTCATCTATATATATACCAGTTACAATTACCCAATTAAGCTCAGGTATTAATTTAGCATATGCAAGTTTAGGCTCAATCTTACCAGTTGATGGTTTTTTATAATAATATTTTACAAATCCACCACCATTTTTAGCCACATTTATAAGCTTAATTCTAAATTTATTTCCTTTTACATCTGGTTTATATACATTTGTTTTTTTACCATTTAATTTTGGTTTTACACCATGAAAAGCGAAATAATAGTTTCCATTTTTATCCCATGTATATGCGAAAAAATAACCATTTTTATGTTTTCCATATCTCATATTACTTAATACATTTATGATTTTATTTTCTGTAATCATTTTGATATCTGAATTATAAATTCCAGTACCTATTACCCATTGAAAAGGTTTAAATGTAGCTACATAACTTGTTTTATCTTCAAGTTTTCCAGTTCTAGGATTTGCCCATACATAATGAACCCATCCACTTCCTTTTTCTTTACATACTTGAGCCATTTCATAAAAAAGTCTATTTCCTTTTTTATCTTTAAAATTAGCTAAATTTTTACCATCTAAACTAGGCTTTAATGGGTGCATAATAATTTTTGCATCAAAATCATTTATCCAAAAATAACCATTTGCTTTTTTATCATTTGGAAAGATTTTGTATCTAAAATTTTTTACTATATCTTTTATATTTTGTTGTAGTTCTTCAGTAGATAATCTATCTTTATTATCATTATAATATTTGTTTATTAGATTTAATAAAGTAGAAACTTTCATTTTTGTAAGATTTTTTGCATTTACTGAATGTTTTATAATTCCTTCTGTTGTGGTAGCTGCTAATTCAACATTACTTTTTAATTTTTCTTTTGTAGAATCTAACAACTCTTTTTTGGAATTCGAAATTAATTGATTTTTTAAATTATTCAAATCATAATTTAAAATAAAACTTAATAATACAACAGTTGATACAATACTTGATACGACTATGGTGATTAATTTGTTTTTAATTGTCATTGTAGCACCCCTTTTTTATGAATTATAACATATTTTGGTATAATTAAAATAAAAAAAGGTAATTGTATTGAGAATAGATAAATTTTTGAATACTGTAAATATAACAAAAAGAAGAAGTTTAGCAGAAGATATGTGTAAAAGTGGAGTTGTGAAAATCAATAATAAAGTGGCTAAACCAGCAAAAGATGTAAAAGTAGGGGATATTATAGAAATAGAATATCTTGAAAAAACAAAAAAATTTGAAGTGTTACAAATCCCTACAACTAAAACTATTCCAAAAAGTAAAAAAGAGGAATATGTAAAGGAGCTTAAATGACATATAATGAAGCATTAGAAAAATTTAAATTATTATTTGAAAATAAAATGAGTGAAGATGAAGCAAAACAATTTTTAATAGATATGTATCAAAAAGGGGAAAGTGCTACAGAGATAGCTGCTGCTGCACAAGTGATGAGAGAACATTCTGTAAAATTACCAGTACCAAAAGATTTACAAGAAAAACTTATAGATAATTGTGGAACAGGTGGGGATAAAAGTAATACTTTTAATATATCAACTACAGTATCTATCGTACTTGCTAGTGGTGGATGTTATGTAGCAAAACATGGGAATAGAAGTATTACAAGTAAATCTGGAAGTGCTGATATGCTTGAAGCTTTAGGAATAAATTTAAATCTAAAACCAACTGAACAGGTAAAAATGCTTGAAGATACTGGATTTTGTTTTATTTTTGCACAAAATCACCACCCAGCTATGAAATATATTATGCCAATTCGTAAAAGTTTAACTCATAGAACTATTTTTAATATTTTAGGTCCACTTACAAATCCAGCAGGAGTACAAAAGCAATTAATTGGGGTGTTTTCACCAGATTATGTAGAAAAAATAGTAGATGCTTTAGTAATGCTTGATTCTAAAAGAAGTATGGTTGTATCTAGTCTAGATGGAATGGATGAGATTAGTATAGAAGGTGATACAAGAGCTGCATTTTATGATGGAATAAGAGTAAAAGAGATGATAATAAATCCAAATGATTATAATTTAGCTGGGAAAAAAAGTAATTTAATAGGTGGAGATGCAAAAGAGAATGCTAAAATTACATTATCTATTTTAGATGGTGAAAAAAGTGATAGAAGAAATATTGTTGTATTAAATGCTGCAGCTGGATTTATGGTAGATGGAAAAGTAGATGATTTAAGAAGTGGAATTGAAATGGCTGAATATTTACTTGATAGTGGCAAAGCAAAACAAAAATTAGATGAAATTATTAAAGTAAGTGAGTTATTTTGAAATATAAAATAGAATGTAAATCTCTTTTACTTCAAAAAGTATTAGAGAGATTTTTAGATGGATTTATTGATGAAGAAGGGATGGTTATTAGTGATTATAAAGGTGATATCATCATAGGTAAAGACATAAAAAAACCTTTTACTAAATCACAATTATTATTACAACTTGAAAATATAAATCCTCGTCATAAAATATCAGATAATATCAAAATTGGCGAAGAAAATTTAGAGATTGATATGAGTATTTTTGAAGAAGTTAATAATACATTTGAAGAAAAACTAGATAAATTAATAGATGAATTTTCACAAAAATTAAAATTACTTATAAAGGAAGAATATGGTAAAAAGTAATATACAAATAATAGCCGGAAAACATAGAGGTAAAAAACTATATATGGCAGATAAAGAAACTACAAGAAGTAGTAAAAATATTTTAAAAGAATCAGTATTTAATTCTCTTCAATTTGAAGTAGATGATTCAATTTGGGTAGAAGTATTTTCAGGAACAGGAAGTATAGGTCTTGAAGCACTTTCTCGTGGTGCAAAATATGCTTATTTTTTAGAAAAAGATCCTTATGCTTTTAAGGTATTAAATAAAAATATATCTGATTGTAAAGAGGAAGAAAATTCTGAAACTATCTTGGGAGATAGTTTTGAGACTATTTGGGATGTAGTAGAAAAATTACAAAGAAATAAGCAAAAAGCATTTTTTTATTTTGATCCACCATTTGCTATAAGAGAAGGAAATGAAGAGATTTATGATAAAGTTATAGATACAATAGCTAGACTTCCTAGAATTAATGTAGAAAAAATAATAATTGAGCATCAAAGTGGAATAGATTTTCCTGAAAATATCGCTAAATATAAAAAAACAAAATCAAGAAAATTTGGAAAGAGTACAGTTACTTATTATGAATAAAATAGAAGTAAAAAATATTTCTGATTTATCTAAAGTGATAGAGTGTGTAAAAAGTAGTGGTAAATCTATTGTGATTTTAAGTGGAACATTAGGTACAGGAAAAACTACTTTTGTTAAAGAATTTGTAAAAAGTATGAATATAGATGAAAATGTAACATCTCCAACTTTTTCTATTCAAAATATTTATGATGATAAAATATATCATTATGATTTGTATAATAAAACAATAAATGAATTTTTATCTCTTGGAATGCTTGAAGAACTTGAAAAAAAGGGATATCATTTTATTGAATGGGGAGAAGATGTTGAGAAGTATCTTGCACAGTTTGGATTTGATTATTTAAAAATAGAAATTAATATAGAAAATAATAAAAGGATATTTAATTGTATAAATTAAAAGCACAAAATTTAGAAAAAATAATAAAAAAAACAAAAATTATTAAAGGTGTTTCTTTAGATATTAATTCTGGTGAAGTAGTTGGGCTTTTTGGACCTAATGGAGCGGGTAAAACTACAACTTTTTATCTTATTTGTGGACTTGTAGAACCTGATGGAGGAAAAGTTACTTTAGATGATGAGGATATAACATCATTAGCATTACATAAAAAAGCACAAAAAGGTATAGGGTATTTAGCTCAAGAAGCATCTATTTTTAGAGATTTAAGTGTAGAAGATAATTTATATGTAGCAAGTGAGCTTTGTTATGGAAAAAATAATAAAGAGGGAAATAAAATTGTAGAAGATTTACTTGAAAAATTTAATATTGAAAATATTAGAAAAAGAAAAGGGATAAATCTTAGTGGAGGGGAAAGAAGAAGAGTTGAGATTGCTAGAGCTTTAGTACCAAAGCCAAAATTTTTATTTTTAGATGAGCCTTTTGCTGGGGTGGATCCAGTGAATGTAAATGATATCAAAGAACTTGTAAGAGTGCTTAAAAAAGATAATATAGGAGTATTAATTACAGATCATAATGTAAAAGAAACATTGGATATTTGTGATAGAGCTTATGTATTAAAAGATGGTGAAATGTTAGCTAGTGGAAAGCCTGATGAAATTGTGAATAATAAAAATGTAAGAAAATATTATCTTGGGGAGGATTTTAAATATTGAAGTTAAAAATTGCTAATAAAAATAAACTTTCAAATAAGTTGCTTGGATTTTTACCTATATTAAAGTCATCATTTGAAGAGATTGATGAGGTGGTAAAAGGGATTGAAAAAGAAAATCCTTTTATTAATGTTAGGTATAAAAAGTTTATAACCTTTAGTAATTATGTCCAAAATTCATCAACAGAAGTTATTGAAAATAAACTTTTAAATAATACCTCTTTATATGATGATTTAAAAAATCAAATAGAAACTTCCCATTTTTTTCCAACAGCAAAATCAAAAAAAATTGCTTTAAAAATAATTGAAGATATTACAAATGAAGGTTTTTTTGAGGGTGATGAAAGTGAAATAGCTAAAGAATTGTGTATTACAAAAAAAGAAGTAGAAAAAATAAGAA
>Ga0256843_1001649_pt1 | contig 17359 bp, 15 predicted proteins | sample AlvinellametaG_FD_191572 | JGI IMG/M metagenome (GOLD analysis project Ga0256843, IMG submission 191572) | Pompeii worm associated microbial communities from hydrothermal vent at the East Pacific Rise, Pacific Ocean - Alvinella | ecosystem: Host-associated > Annelida > Integument > Unclassified ... | reverse complement strand
AATCCTTAAAGAGTACCAGCTTCCCGCCAGCAGCTTGGAGCTGGAGATCACCGAAAGCGGCCTGATGGAGGATATGGAGCACACCATCGAACTGCTCGGCCAGCTCGCCGACATGGGGGTCAAACTCGCCATCGACGACTTTGGCACCGGTTACTCCTCACTAGAACATCTACGTAATTTTCCGGTGCAGACTCTAAAGGTCGACCGTTCGTTCATCCATGGCATGGAGACCGAGCAGAACCGCGCGGCCATCGTGCAGGCGATCATCAGCCTGGCCAACATCCTTGATCTTAAGGTGGTTGCCGAAGGGGTGGAGACAAAGCAGCAACAGGCCCTGCTAGAGGAGTTTGGCTGCCGGATTGTACAGGGCTATCTCTACTCACTGCCGTTGATGGCGGAGGAGATTCCCGGCGTCACTCAACACGACTGACAACCGCCCGCCTGAGCCAGTTGGCCATGCAAATCAACCGGAGACATCGTTCGCCGACAGGAAATCGATCAGGCTGCGAAAACGATTGTAGTCCCGATAGCCAAACAGTGGATCATCCGGAATCAGCGCCCTGGCAGCAGCCCGCTGCCAATCCTCATCGTTCATACACGCCTCCAGGCCGGGAAACGCCACTCGCTCCTCCAGATCGATATGCTGGTGCTGTAGCGCCACATACTCCCGCCCGCGGATCACCAACTCTTCGCGCGTCACCACCTCACCCTGGATCACCCCCTCCAGGGTCTCCCGAAAACGGTGGGTAAAGGCGACCAGCTCACCATGCTGTTCGCTCAGACGGTCCAATACACTGCGCAACTTGCCCGCCTTCCCTCGGGCCACCCTGAAGATCACGTCTTCTGTTGGATGGTGGACTGAATCGGCGTAGTGCTCAATGTAGTCGAGAAGCTCGATCTCCAGATCGAAATTGGAATCCTGACCGTCCGACAGAGCATCCAGTTTGCGCTCCAGCAGATCGAGCAGTCGGGTCAGGTTGCGATGATCCTGTAGTAGCCTTTCAAGCAGCGGATTCATACCTCTCTCCTGTTGCGGATCCAGCGCCACAGCCACCCCTGGAGCGGCGCTTCACCAACACGCACATAGCTGAGGGCGTGTTCATTTTGCAGGGTCCACTCCATCCGGTCGTGGGCACCTCCCGAGCCACAAAACAGCAGGCGGTCCCCCGGCTCGAGCCGTTGTGATTCGGCAGGCAACATGATCCTTTGATCATTCCTGATGAGCAATAGGGGAATACACCTCAGCCTCTGTTCACGTTTGCCCGGATCGCGCATGATCTCTGCCAGATTGACTCGCTGATGTTCACGCAACGCCAGTTCGACCGCATAGGCCTGCTCCTGGTTGATCGCCAACTCCCAAACATCCGGCACCCGATGCTGGACCAGCGCCGAAATCCGGCTCACCAGCTCGCAGGCCCAGCTATCCTCTTCGTAGAGCACCAGTTGCACAAACTCGTAGAGCAACGGGGTACCGAGCAACACCCGGATGCGATTGGCGATGATTGCACTCGAGTGCATCACCATATCGGCCTTCACCGCCTTGATCAGGGCTTCGTTGTCCTTGCGATTCTGTCGCAGGATGACAAACAAATCAGAATTGAGCGCCCGCGCGGTCATGATGATCGACAGGTTGTTGGCATCGTTATCGGTACCGGCAACGATACCGACTGCGCGTTCGATCTCCGCCGCTCTCAGAGTCTCTTCCTCGGTACCGCGCCCTATCACGAAGGGCTTTGGCGGCTCCCCGGTCTTCTTGGGAGTAGCCTCAATCACCACCACTTCCATGCCCTCTTTGCGCAGCTGATCGAAGACTGCCCTACCAAAACGACCATACCCGCACACCACCCAGAGCCCATGCCGCGGCGGATAGATCGGCTCCCCAAGCGGGGCATCAGCCACCGAAGTCAGCCACTCCTGTAACAGGTTGAGAGCGGGGGACTGTAGGGCGGTGGCAAAGTGGACGGCAAAAGTGTCGAACGGGTCGATAATGGAATCAGTACCGAAACTGGCCATGTTGGCCTCAATGTCGTGAGAGTCGGCCCGGCAGATGACGGTAATGTCAGGGTGTAGCAACTTGGCGGTGATAGCGATCTTCAGATTGGCTTCATTGGAGTTGGTAATTGCCACCACCCCGGAACAGAGCGGATGATCAAGTCCCGCTTCTGTCAGATGTAGCGGCAGACGTGCATCGCCACACAAGGCGGGCACATATTGACGCAGATTCTCCAGCGCCAGCAGGTTGACCCGTTCCTGCCTGATGTCAATTGCCACCGCCTGCTGGTTTCGTTCGGTCAATGCCTTGATCAGCGCACTACCGGTCTCGCCATAACCGCACACCAGATAGAACGACTCCCGCATCTGCCGGATCCGACGAGCAAAACGCCGTTCAATCAGTGCCTGATGGAAAGTGGCATCCTGAAACAGAGTGAGCAGGGTACCGATAGAGTAGAGCCAGACGATGACGGTAAAAAATATCGCGAAGGTCACCCAGAGCCGTTGCGCATCGGTGAATTCGTAGGGGATCTCGCCAAAACCGATAGTACTTGCCATGAAACTGACAAAGTAGAAGGCATGAAAAAAATCCATATGCCAAAGGTTGCCTTCGGCATCCTGGCCAGGTATCAGCACCAGCCCCAACACCGCCACCGAGTAGGTAAAGATGAGGGCCAGCAAGGGCGCACGCATGCGCCGCATCACCAGGAAAAAAATGCTGTTCATAGCGTAGACCCGGGCTCAGCGCCGCAGCATTACCGTCTCGATCACTAACAGCACCACCGACACAACATTTGCCAGTAACGCCCCCCCCGAAAGCGAGACGATGCTCGCCATTACCGTCGGCGTCAAACCAACATGAGTCACATGAGCCGCAATCCCCCAGACCAGCGCCCCTGCAAACAGCTGCAGCAGCGCCGCCAGACTTGTGGCAAGCAACACCGCCCCCATCTGCGTACGGTCGCCAAACTTGAGCACGGTGGCGATCAGGTTGACCACGATCACAGCAAACAGCTCATAGACATGGTGGTGGGCGGGATTGTCAATTTCCCCAACAAAAAAACCGAAATTAAGTGTCAACGAAAGAACGATAAAAAAACCGAACAACACCTTCTCGGGATTCATCTTTGCTTACCTTGGTTACAATCAGAAAATGTCAGGGCAGACCACCACATAGATTGAAGCATAGCTGCGCCAGCAAGGAGAGCGCAGTCTGCTCCATCAGTCAAAAATATCCTAAAGCCTGAATAAAAACGACCGCTATAAACGGTGATCAGCAGTCTTTTGAGGGTGCCGTATTGCAGGCATCAAAGGACTGGTCCATCCATTACCGAGTGAACGCAGATGGCAACATTCATCAAATCCGTGGACGACAGAACCCGCTTGGCGGGCACCAACCGGCTTGAAGTGCTGCTGTTCAGCCTCGGGCACGACGCAAACACCGGACGCGAAGAGACATTTGGTGTCAATGTTTTCAAGGTTCGCGAGGTGATGCTGGTACCTCAGATCACCCACGCCCCTGAGATGCCCCCCTCGGTAGAAGGTATGGTCAGTCTGCGTGGCAACATGATTCCGGTCATCAACCTGCCAAAATTCTGTGGCGTACAGACTGACGAGAAACCCGGCATCCTGATCATCACCGAATACAACAAAAACGTGCAGGGGTTTCTGGTCCACTCGGTTGACACCATCGAACGACTCGCCTGGGAGAATGTCAGGGTACCGCCGCCGATGATGGTACAGCAGCATGGCGGACTGGTTACCGCAGTTACCGAGCTGAAGGATGGTCGGCTGGTGATGATCATGGATGTGGAGATGGTACTCGCTCAGACTTCCGGATTCGGTCAGAGCGAAGAGCTCTTCGAAGGCATCCCAAGAATGGAAGAGGAAGGCATTACCATCCTGTTCGCCGATGACTCGGTGGTCGCCCGGGACCAGATCATCCGCACGCTCGATCATATGGGGATCAAGTACATCAGCACCGCCAACGGATCGGAGGCTTGGGCAAGAATACGTGAAATTGCCAATCGGGCAGAGGCAACGGGGCATAAAAGCAGCGACTATATCCAGTTGATTCTTACCGACGTCGAGATGCCGGAGATGGATGGTTACGTGCTTACCAAAAAGATCAAGGAGGACTCCCGATTGAACGATATTCCGGTCATCATGCACTCGTCACTCTCTGCCGACGCTAACCAGGAACTCGGACGCGGTGTCGGTGCTGATGCCTATGTGCCAAAGTTCGAACCCACTGAACTGGCCGTCAAGCTACGCCAGATGCTGGCAAAGAACAAAGCTTGACGCTTACTCCACAAGAAACCCCTTTATATGGACGCAGCCCGTTCGCCAAGCGAAACCTGCTGGCAAAGAGTATCGATTGCGTACGCAGGATCTTGCGTGGGGGCGATACCACTCTGCTGCGCAAGCAGCCCAAGCTACATATAGGCCTGGCCCTCCGCTAAACGGGCTAGTTTTCATCCTGCCTCAGCTTATCAAGTCGCATCTTCCGACTGGCCCGTTGCTGCTGGTGTAGTTTGCCGGCCAGGTGGAGCCCATCCATGTAGGGCACAACTCCATTATGCCGGATGACCTCCCGACCTAACGGGCTGTTGGCGAACTGGATAAACTTCATCACCTTAGCGCGGTTTGTGCCCCTGAGATTAGTTACCAGATAGAGCGGTCGATAAAGCAAATAGGCTCCCGATTTGATATTTTCATAGCTGGGGAATTTGCCTTCCAGTTTGAGGATTTTAACATTACGTTTCCTGGCGCTACTGACACCGGTGATTGCCAGACTGTTGAGATTGTTTCCAACCGCCTGTTCCAACGGACCTGATGAGGGGAATATGTTGTCAGAGGCGAACTCCATGTTAGGCGCAGCAAAAAGATACTCCCGGATAGCGTGGCCCACACCTGATATCTTGCCCTTCCGAATCAACAGCTCGATTGGCTGGTCAGTTCCACCCAGCTGCTTCCAGTTGGTGATTTTACCCTTGTAGATTGCTCTCAGATCCTCCAGTGATATATCGTTCACCGGGTTCTTCTTATGGGTGATGACCACCAGCGCATCCCAGGCAACGGGGTGGAATTGAACCGATCTCTCCGCCGGATGCCCCCACAGTTTATTGCGGCAACTGCCACCTATATCAACCTTGTTGGCAGCGACCTGACGAATGCCCTTTGTAGCGCCTCCGCCGGAAAGCTGGATCTCTGTTCCAGTCTCCCGTTGATAGGCTTTGCTCAACTCGGCCATAAAGGCCTTTTTAGTAATGCCACAACCAACCCAGGTCAGAGTGTCGCTGCAAGCTGGAAATGTCGCAAAGCAGAGCAAACCGGCATAAACGATATAGCGGACAGTACGACTCAAGCGCATATCTCCTCCACCGGACTCCCTTCCGCTCTGAATGATTGGATGACCTGCCGATTGTCATACCGATTGAAGCTGCAAACAATTGTGGTTATTACTGATGTATAGTCAACATTCAGTCCCCCACAGGCAAAAAGCATCTGATTTTCCGATCGTTGTTACTATAGGTAACAAATGCTAGGCTTCCGGGATGAGCATCCGCCCTCCTCCCGGCCCAGGCTACGATAAAACCCTGATCCTGTTTCTGCTGGCCTGCACCCTCTTCAGCGGTCCGGTCCTCAGCTGGTGGACCGGCAGCGACTCACCTTGGTATATACCCTATCTGATCTGGCTGCTGGTGATCCTGTTCGGCGCCCTGCTACAGAGGCGAACCCCTGATGACCCATGAGCTGGGCATCCTGTTCGGTGCCGGTTTCATCTATCTGCTGCTGCTGTTCCTGGTCGCCTACGCCGCAGACAGCGGCCGTATCCCGGAGCGCTTGATTCGCCACCCACTGGTCTACGCACTCTCACTTGGTGTCTATGCCACCTCATGGAGCTACTATGGCAGCGTCGGTTTTGCCCAGTCCGAAGGCTACCTGTTCCTCACCATCTATATCGGCGTCACCCTTGCCTTTGCCCTGACGCCGGTACTGCTGCAACCGATTCTTCGCCTGACCCGGGAATATCAGCTCACCTCACTGGCCGACCTGTTTGCGTTCCGCTTCCGCAGCCAGCTGGCCGGCGTGTTAGTCACCCTGTTCATGCTGATCGGCACCCTGCCCTACATCGCGCTGCAGATTCGCGCGGTGACCGAGTCGATGCGGATCTTGACTCAGGAGGCCACCCCCCAGGTGTTGGCGTTTGGTTTCTGTCTCACCCTGATCCTGTTTGCCATCCTATTCGGTGCACGCCACGTCTCTCCCCGAGAGAAACACCAGGGGCTGGTAGTAGCAATCGCCTTCGAATCACTGGTCAAACTGTTGGCGTTGATCACTATCGGCCTGTTCGCTCTGTTTGGCATCTTCTCCGGACCCGGTGAGCTCAATCAGTGGCTGGCGGCCAACCCGCAGGCCGTCGACAGCCTCTACCGGCCGGTCCGTGAAGGCCCTTGGCTGACCCTGCTGTTTCTCGCCTTCGCCGCCGCCTTCCTGCTGCCACGCCAGTTCCATATGCTGTTTGCTGAGAACCTTGACCCCAGGGCGATCCGCACCGCCAGCTGGGCCTTTCCGCTCTACCTGTTCCTGATCAACCTGGCAATCCCACCGATCCTCTGGGCTGGCAGCCGCGCTGGCGTCAGCCTGGATGCGGACTACTTCGTACTCGGCATCACCCTCGACAGTGGCACCAGCTGGCTGCCCACTCTCGCCTTCATCGGCGGTGTCTCCGCCGCCAGCGCGATGGTCATCGTCACCACTGTGGCGCTCTCCTCAATGGTGCTCAACCATATCCTGCTGCCCTGGGTCTACCCCTATCCCCAGGTCAATCTCTACCGCTGGCTGCAGAGTTCACGCCGGGTGATAATCGGCGCCATCATCCTCGCCGGCTACGCCTTCTACGTCCTCTTACAACAGAACCAGCGACTGGTGGAACTGGGGCTGATCTCGTTCGTCGCAGTGGCCCAGTTTTTACCCGGCATCATCGGCCTGCTCTATTGGAAACGCGCCAACCGCAACGGCTTCATCGCCGGTCTGATGGGCGGCATGCTGGTATGGGGCATCACCCTGCTGGTGCCGTTGCTCGATGCATCCGGTTTCATCCGTTCCGAGATCGACATCACGACCATGCAGACAATCACCGGCCTGTCAAAGTGGGAGTTCTCTAGCTTCTTTTCAATCAGTCTCAATCTGCTGCTGTTTGTCACCGGTTCCCTGCTCACCCGGCAGAGCCGTGGTGAACGCGATGCCGCCGGCGCCTGTTGTACCGAGTCATTCACTCCCTTAAGCGGCGTGGTCAGTGCCAGCAGCACCGAGCAGTTCACCCAGGAACTCTCCCTGGTTCTAGGCTGGGAGGCTGCAGAAAAAGAGGTGCAGCAGGCCCTCAGCGACCTTGGCATGTCGCCTACCGAGACCCGCCCGGCAGAGCTTCGACAACTGCGCGAGCGCATCGAACGCAACCTCTCCGGTCTGATTGGGCCACAGCTGGCCCACATCATCATCAATCGCCGCCTCAGCCTGGATACCCATGCCAAGACCGCACTGGCCGATTCGATGCGCTATGTGGAGGAGCGGCTGGAGGAGTCGCGCTCCCGCCTGCAGGGCATGACCGCTGACCTCGACAACCTGCGCCGCTACCAGCGCCAGATCCTGCTCGACCTGCCGCTCGGCGTCTGCACCGTCGACCGTGAGCACAGTGTGGTGATCTGGAACCTGGCGATGGAGGTGATGACCGACCTGCCCGCCAAGGATGCAGTCGGTGTCACCCTACACCGGCTGCCTGCCCCCTGGGGCAACCTGCTGAGCGGTTTTGCCAGCGCCCAGGATCTGCACATCCACCACATGGAGGTGAAACATCAAGGCAAATCCCGCTGGTTCAACCTGCACAAGGCGACCATCCCCTCACCGGTACCGGCCGATCATCCAGTTGAGCAGGCACGCACCAGCCAGGTGATGCTGCTGGAGGATCTCACTAATCTGGAGACCCTGGAGGCGGAGCTGGAGCACAGCGACCGACTCGCCTCCATTGGCCGCCTTGCCGCCGGCGTCGCCCACGAGATCGGCAACCCGGTCACCGGCATCGCCTCGCTGGCACAGAATCTGCGCCACGAGCGGGAGCCCGAGCTGATCGACGAGAGCATCGAGGAGATCCTGCGTCAGACCCAGCGCATCAGCACTATCATCCAGACCCTGATGAACTTCAGCCGCAGCGACCCGCTGGGCAAAAACTTCCACCAGTTTCCAGTGCGCGAGGTGGTGGATGAGGCGATCCGGCTGGTGCGGCTCACCCGCAACGGCCGCCAGGTGGAGTGTCTCAACGCCGCACCGGCAGGCCTGGCACTGTTTGGCGACCGCCAGAGCCTCTCCCAGGTGCTGGTCAATCTCTTCAGTAACGCCTGTGATGCCTCCGTCCCCGGCGACCGGGTGGAACTGCTGGCGCGGGAGAACGGTAAACGCGTCATCATCGAGATACTGGATCAGGGCTGCGGTATCGACGAGCAGCAGCAGGCCTTCATCTTCGAACCCTTCTTCACCACAAAACCGGTCGGCGAAGGTACCGGCCTTGGCCTCGCCATGGCCTACAAGATCATCAGCGATCACAACGGTAGCATCGAGCTCGACTCGCAGCCCGGCGTAGGCACACGGGTGATCATCGAACTACCGAAACAGGCGGAGAGTATCCATGCCGCAGATACTGATCATTGAAGACGAGGCGGTGATCCGCACTGCCTTGCGACGCCTGCTGGAGCGCCACGGTTTCCAGATAGCCGAGGCCGGCTCAGTGGAGGAGACCGAGGCCCTTGATCTGAACGGCTTCGACCTGATCATCTCCGACCTGCGCCTGCCCGGTGCGGCGGGTACCGAGATCATCCAGCACGCCGATGAGGTGCCGGTGCTGATCATGACCAGCTACGCCAGCGTGCGCTCAGCGGTTGAGGCGATGAAACAGGGCGCTGCCGACTATATCGCCAAACCCTTCGACCATGACGAATTGCTGTTGCTGGTGCGCCGGCTGTTGCGGCAGTCCCAGCAGCAGCGCCAGCAGGCCATCCTCAAGTCGGAGATGGAGAAGCACTACCCAGTAAAAGGGATGGTCGGCAGCTGCGATGCAATGCGCGATGTCTGCCGGCGCATCGAAAAGGTCGCCCCCACCGATGCCACGGTGCTGATCCTGGGTGAGTCGGGCACCGGCAAGGAGCTGGTCGCCCGCGCCCTGCACGAACAGAGTCGACGCAACCAGGCCCCCTTCATCGCCTTCAATTGCGCCGCCATCCCCGAACATCTGATTGAAAGTGAACTATTTGGCCATCTGCAGGGCGGTAATGGTAGTCAACCCGGGCTGCTGAAGCAGGCCAATGGCGGCACCCTATTTCTCGATGAGGTCGGCGAACTACCGCAGACGGCCCAAGCACGCCTGCTGCGCCTGCTGCAGAGTAGTGACAACTACGCCGCCGGGTCAGACCCGACAAGCCGGCTCGATGTGCGCATCGTCGCCGCCACCCACCAGGATCTGCGCCAACTGGTGCAGGAACAGAGCTTTCGCAGCGACCTCTACTTCCGCCTGCGGGTGGTCGAGATGGTGCTGCCACCGCTGCGCGAACGGGGCAACGACATCCAGGCGCTCTCCCGTTTTCTGCTCGACAAGACGTGCAAAAAGCTCAACAAACCCCGCATCAACCTCAGCCGGGACGCACTGACATCAATCAAGCGCTACCACTGGCCCGGCAATGTACGGGAACTCGCCAACGCCATCGAACGGGCAGTAATCCTGTGCGATGGGGAGACCATCACCCCCGACCTGCTAGCCATCGACCACCAAGTCGCCACCCGGCGGCGCAAGTCAGACCAGCGCGGCGAGCAACTCTCACTGGAGCAGTACTTTCGACAATTCGTGCTGGAAAATCAGGACCAGATGACCGAGACCGAGATGGCCCGCCAGCTCGGCATCAGTCGCAAGGCGCTATGGGAGAGACGGCAGCGATTTGGGATACCGCGGGAGAAGAAAAAACGGATAACAGATTAGATATCTGCGCCATTAAATTATCACGCAAGTCACTGTATTTATTATAATAATTCGAACTTATCACAAGCAATCGAGAGCTGGAAATGCATCACAATCCCATCTCGGAGACAATGGAAAAGAGAATTATCCTGAAGGTCATTTGAGAAGATCTATAGGCCGATAAAGACACTTATTGGCTCTGATGCGTTTCGCCGGGAAGCGCCGAACAGATTTCACGCGGAAACGGTCCCTTCCCTTTGAGCATCTGATTCCGTTAATGCTGAACTTTCGAAAGAGCACACCCCAAGACGAGCTGGACCAGTTTTTTGAAACCATAGGCGACGGGAAACCACTCCCCCGGATCACGGCATCGGCCTTCTGTCAGGCGAGGCGCAAGCTGAAGCACGAATCATTTATCCAACTCAATGAAGCGCTGCTGGAGAGTGCAGAAAAGCAGATGGGACAAAGGCGCTGACAAGATTATCGATTGCTCGCTGACCTGCCAGAGCTGGGTAAACTCAAGCCAAAGCAGATAGCTGCCTTGACTGGCGTTGCCCCTTTCAACCGTGACAGCGGGCGTTTGCGTGGCAAGCGTCGTATTCGTGGTGGCAGAAGCCAGTGTGCGAACTGTGCTGCACATGGGCGCCCTCTCCTCGATTCAGTGTAATCCTATCCTACGGCGTTTTTATAACCGCCTGGTTGCCCAAGGCACGCATAAAAAGATCGCCATCACAGCCTGCACTCGGAAGCTGATTGTTATCCTCAATGCCATGGTCCGGGACCAACGTAAATGGAATGAAAATATGGCTTAATAGGTTGACTTAGGGCCACAGTTGCTTGTTATGTGTAACTTATAATTTACTTAGAGGCTGCAAAACCTTGTTTAATACTTCCTCGAACTGGACGAGAAAAGAATGTTTTCTTTAGCAAATCAAGTGAAAATTGTTCACTACGATTCCATGGAAAAAGGGAAACACAGCGCGCCATAGTACAATAACCAAATATTATCTGTGCCCACGTACCTATGGTTGGGATCCAATATATCAATTGCAGTGGCTCTGGTAACGCAACAAGAAGAAGAATTAGATACCAAAACCGCACTTGAATAGGAAAGGCGGTAATACTACGTTCTCGAAGCACGAAGTGAAATAACTGAAACACAGTAAGGCCTATAGCAAGCATAAATCCTATCGGCTCTCCCAACACACCATATGTAAGCAGTCCTGCTGTTACCAACCAATACCACCAGCCGATATCTTTATACTCAATCATGAACATATAAATACCCTCAGTTTAAAATCACACATAACGTTGCAAATAACCGAATCACAAAAGACGTCAGCCTTTTGTGATTCAAGTTTATTTCTCTTGTTAGGCCATTCCACGTAATTCAACTATTAAGTTTGTACTATTTACAAACATACGGCCAAATACGCTTAGTGTCAGATGGTGCCAATATTCCATCAGCATTCATGTAAGGTATTGGTACCCATTTTTGATCACCCAGTAGCTTTGCCAAGGATAGTGATTCATACGGTGGATCAAGACGATAAAACGCATTCGGATCCATAAAATATCCGTCTTTTGGTGTTACCACTACTCCATCATTAGACCATTCTGGGTACTTGCTGTAGAGAACGGCAAAGTGTAACGCATCACGACGCACTCTTCTTCCCATCTTTCCAGTATTTGCCGTTTTTCCAATCTCATCTCCCATCTTGACATTCGTACCAATTGACAACGTTGGCATCTCCTGGAGATGAGTGTACTGTGAATACGTCCAAAATGGCAGACCTGTCTGCTCTGGAGTATGCCTCAAAATTATTTCGATACCTTTTCTATTAAACTCATTTAAGAATTTACCCACAACAACACCGTTGGCGATAGCCCTCACTGGTGTTCCTCTTGGTTGAGGGATATCAATTCCTTTATGTAATGCTGGACGCTTGCGTTTGTATGAATAGTCAATTGCCCATTTTTCACTATCAATTTCTGGGCAATCTCCTCCATCAATAAAATCTGGCCTCAGATAGGTCTCGACAACTCCTCTAGACTTTTGAATAGCAACATTATCAGCTTCCCCTACGCCTTTGTATTTACCCACCATCTTGCGAATTTCATCATTAATCTGACTTGGTGAGACGAAGCCGTCTAGCTTCTCACAGGACTTACATGATGCAGAGAATTGCATTTCTTTATAACCCTTACGTGACTCTTTCACGCACCCTGCAGTCAATATCACCAAGGCCATTGCTATGCCTACATAAACTAACTTCTTTGCATTTTTCATTCTATGTTCTCCCAAAGCCCTCTCAATAACATGCTAGACGCCAGGCATATTAACCGCCTAACGCCTCACATCAGCGGCAGAAAAAAGCAGAGCGACGAGGTACGATGAGCGCTGCTTTTTGCTGTCCGCTGCATGTGATTGTTAGATTTTTTTGTTAATAAATAGCCTATCAATATTATTTTCTTGGATTGAAAGATGCTTCGTTTGCCATGATCGCTAAGGTATAATTTTTTGTTAAAGAGGTCTGGTTTCTCCAATTTTCATAACCCATAGTTCTTCCTCGGCGAATCCATTATACAATCCTGCTCTGCTAAAACGCCTTGGTGGTTCCCACGGCGGTTCATCAGATAAATTAATAGTCCCCCAATGTGATGCTATTAAGGTATTTGCGCCAACTTCCTTCCCCACTGTAACTGCTTCTTCAGGAGTAACATGTGACATCCACATCAATTTCCTTGGTTCATAAGCGCTTATTGGTATAATTGCATAATCAAATGGGCCATATCGGCTGCCAATCTGTTTGAAAATAGTATTTGAATATCCGGTATCACCAATAAAGTAAATTTTATTTTTAGGGCCTAGTATTACCCATGATGCCCATAATGTTTTGTTTTGATCGTCTGTACTTCGCGCGGAATCGTGAACAGCAGGTAAAGCAATTAACTTTATGTTGCCAATGGATATCTGATCGTTCCAGTCTAATTCTGTTACGTTTATATACCCTCTCTCAGTAAAAAACGATTTTAGACCAAAGGGTACCACTACTTGAATTGCATCTTTATTTGCTAAGGAGTTAACGGTTTCATCATCTAAATGGTCGTAATGGTTATGTGAAACAATCACAATATCTATAGATGGAAGTTTATCTAAAGGGATCCCAGGCGGTACAAACCGCCTGGGGCCAGCCCAAGAAATGGGACTAGCAAAATCCGTTAAAAAAGGATCTGTCAGGATTGTTTTTCCTGCAATTCTAATAAGAAAACTCGCTTGGCCTAACCAGGTTACTCGGTCGCCTTCAACAGAATTTAGAAGTTGCAAAGCTTCAAATTCAGGTAGCACATGCCCATCTGGGACATCTGGGAGAAAAACTGAATCCCAAAATCTACGCAGATAAAAAAAAGTGCCTTTAGGTGCGGCTGTTTGCACAGGGGGATAATTTTGAAAGCCGGCTGAAGTTTGATGCCTATGTTTGTTATCCATTTCTTTGTTGTTTTGATTTGACATAACAGAACATGCAAAAGACATAATTAATGTAAATGCTGCACCAGTGATAGCTTTTGTATGTTTTTTCATCTCTTCCAAATCTAACGAGCCTGTCGAAAAACCAAATTCAGACAAACACTCTTTTGTTCAGATTATTTCTGACAGCGCTCATTCATTGTTTTTTTGATTAGTCCGTAATTCTGTCTCTGAGCAGATTAATCTCGCACTCTGTCCTTCGGTTTACGCCCATTCCCATCCATATCGGTGAATCTTCAGGATGTTATGTAACATCATCATCAATTTCCACTGCCCATCCACCTTGCGCTTGCTTCGGAGACTGAATCGCTTGATGCCAACGGCATCGGTGATGTGACCAAACACCGGTTCTACAGTACCCAACCGCTGACTGTAGATATGTCGTCCCTCTGGGCTGTCAATCTTGCGCTTCATCCGTTCGATAACTCCCGCCTTCTGCTCCTGGGTAATGTCTAGTGCAACATTGATCTGTCGCGGGGTGTGCTGTTGTTCATTTCTGAGGCAGCGCTTCCTCAGTCCGCAATTATTACAGTCCTTTTCATAGGCCTGAAACTGCATGAACAGATGATGACCTATGCGGGCCCGCTTCGCCTTGAGCCACAGGGCATGTCCCGCAGGGCAGCGGCAGGTCCGCTTTTTTCGATCAATGATGAATTCACTCCGCGTAAAGCGTTCTTTATCCTTGCGTCTGTTTCTCTCCCTGGGTTCCTTATGATCCTTGAAGCGCGGATCGCGTGAGCGGAAGCCCGTATCGGCGATATAGGCATCGACGCCTTCGGCTTCGAGGTATTCGAGCATCTCGCGGTTATGGTAGCCGGAGTCGGCAGTGATTTTTGTCTTTTTCAGGGTGCTTTTCGATTTGCTGTCATTGAAGGTATCTCTGATGCCTTCGATAACAGGTTTAAGCAGTCCATGCTCCTGGCCCTGCCAAAACGCTTCGGCGTATATGACAACCTGGTTTTTGCTGTCGACCGCTGCCACTCCGGTGTAGCCCTGTATCACGCCATGGCTGGTCTTAATCTTGGCGCTTTCGTTGTCGGTTATATTGCTTTTGACCTCCCGTCCACTCACCCCTGTGCGCTCCGGCTCGGTATCCAGAAAGCGTTTGATCTTGCGCGAGACGGCGCGCAGTTTCTTGATCTGTTCGGCTTCATCATGCCTCTGGATGCCGGGGGATTGCTCTGCGCTGTCCTGCTCACAATGGCGTTGCAGCATGCGCCTTACCGCACGATCGATTTTCTGCCGCTTTTTCTTTAACTCCGTATGGGTGCCGCTCCACTCCTTTGAGGCATTGGAGGGTAGTTTGCAGCCATCTATGGCGAACATCTCTTTGCCGATCAGTCCCAGCTGATCACACATCAGGACAATCTGACTGAACAGATCAGCAACGGCCTCGGGGGAACGTGAGACAAAATCTGCCAGTGTACTGTGATCGGGTTGCAGGTCCGCCGACAGCGCCATGAAGATGATGTTCTCACGGCACAGCCGTTCGATCCGGCGGCTGCTGGTAATCCCTTTGGAATAGGCCAGAATGATGATCTTCAACAGCACCCTTGGATCATAGGCCGGGCGACCGTTTTCATCATTGCAGTAGTATTGATCGAAAGCGGATAAATCCAGTTCATTATCGATCAGGTAAGCGAGGGAATATTCAAAACTGCCCGGCAGGATCTGACGCTCAAAGGAGACCGGGATCATTTTCATTTGATCATAATTGTAGTCCTTGTAACGAGCCATTCTCCCTTTCTCCCAGTTTGACTTAGTATGCTCGTATTCTACATTTGTAGGGGTTTTCCGACAGCCTCAACGTAGCAAATAACCGGTGCAAATTGAGCCCGAAAAATTTGCGTCCGTGTTGATTTTAGGTGTTAGGTACTGCTCTTCTCCCACTTGTAGACACGCATTGGCGGGATGTTGAGAAGTTCCACCATAATCTGCTCTGATCCTAAAAAGGGCCGACACAGGGAGGCGACACGCTTGCTTACCTGATACGCCACGAAGCGTCCGTTTGGGGCGAGCAGAGATGAAATCGCCTCGATAACTTGAGATCCTTCACTATGGTTCATAGTGGAAAAGGGAATACCAGAAATTACGGCCTCCGGAGCACCTAGTCCATACTTCGAAATGATTTCCTTCAGCCCGCACGCGTTACCCAAGTGTGCAATGAGTCGGTCGTCCTCAATGCTGCTAACCAAGGTGTGGAAATGCGAGTTAATTTCTATGCTCAAGAGCTTGGCATGCTGCGGCATCGCGCGCAGTATCGCTCGAGTTGTACCTCCTGTGCCGGAACCCAGCTCTACGATAGTCTTAGCTGAAGTGATCGCGGCGGCCTCCAAAATACGCCGCTCAAGGAAACGAGAGCTGGGAATGATCGACCCAACCTGAAGAGGATGTTTCAGAAATTCCTGAAAGAAGGCGAACCGGCCATTTATTAGGGAATTAACTGGCTTCATATTTGCCATCCACCTATCTCTTTCAACTTATTGTTAATGTCGTCTAACAGTTGAGTTAACCAGGAGGCGCGTTTTTACACCTATCTGATTTAACGATTTGTTAGGTGGCATGGTGGCTTGTAGATTTAGTAAAACCTCGCGGACGGATCCAAAACCAACTAGCACAGGCTACAGCACCGAATATCATATAACATATGGCAAAGACCCATGGTGGCGCTTGATAGTACAAAATATTTTCTATCCAGTATGACATGAAGGAACTGGAATATATGGTATCGCTGCCCCGTGAACGTAGCGCCATTTCAATTGTAGTGAGCGGACATATAACGCCAAGCCACGACTGAATGACGACCACACCAATCACTACAAGATGCATTAACCTAAACCAAGGATTGCGGATCCAAGACCATGCACGAGCCTTACCGATGAATATAAGAACCAAACCAATCACAATAAAGGCGACGATTAGCATGTGGAGCAGCAGGATTGTATCGGCCGCTAGCAGGAAGACTGTCGATGAATCCATTTGTGCCACCTAGCGTCGTGCATCAGCGACTGCCAAAAGTAGCACGCTTTTGCGTAAGCAAAATAAGTGACGCTTTTGGAAATCCGCTGGATGCACCTTGTATGGTTAAAACACATCCCTATAAGCGAGTTAGACTAGGCCCATAACCTGTAGCCGCAGGTTATCGGAGTCCTAGCCCGATGATGGCCTCGCCGAGACAGTTAACAAGCGTGTGGCGCGACTCCGATTCGATCGATAACTCGAACAGTCGAATGGGCCCATAGCCCGAATTTAGCAAGGCGGAGGTGTTTCTACCATGACCACAGCCAATCTCTCGGGTATCAATGTCGGTATTGACGTCGGTAAAGACCGGCTCGATGTCTATGTGCGCAAACTGGACACGGCTTTCAGCTTGCCCAATACACCCCAAGGCGCGAAGCGTCTCGCTCAAACGCTGCAATCAGATGTGATCGAGCGGGCGTCATCGAAGCGACGGGACGCTACGAGCGCCACTTTGTCGAAGCAGCGAGCACGGTCGGCTTGCCTGTCGTTGTCGCCAATCCACTTCAGGTCCGACGCTATGCCGGTGCGATCGGCCTGTTGGCCAAGACCGATGCGTTCGATGCTCGCCTTATCGCTGACTTCGACGCCATCGTAAAACTGCCTGTGCGACAACTGGTCGACACAAAGAGTCGTGAGATCAAGGATTTGCTGGTGCGGCGCCGGCAACTGGTCGCGATGGCCACGATGGAGAAGAATCGCCTCACCATCATGCCGAAAGCCCTGTTGCCTGATATCCACCGCCATCTTCAGCACCTCAACCGGCAGATCGAAAAAATCGATGCCACGCTCGAAGCCGCTGTCAGGGCGGCGCC
>Ga0256843_1001648_pt1 | contig 17368 bp, 16 predicted proteins | sample AlvinellametaG_FD_191572 | JGI IMG/M metagenome (GOLD analysis project Ga0256843, IMG submission 191572) | Pompeii worm associated microbial communities from hydrothermal vent at the East Pacific Rise, Pacific Ocean - Alvinella | ecosystem: Host-associated > Annelida > Integument > Unclassified ... | reverse complement strand
AATCTATATCTTTGTAGAAAAGAAGAAATGTACCAAAGAATAATTGAAAATAATATAAAAGATAATATTGGAAGCGGAAAAGCTATAATAGTAGTGGGTGCAAGACAAGTAGGAAAAACCACATTGATAAAAAAGATACTAGAAAGGCAAGAATATTTATTCCTTGATGCAGACGACCCCGCAATCAGACAATTACTTTTAAATCCGAATACCGAAGAAATACGAACGATTTTAGGCGAAAATAAAATTGTATTTATAGATGAAGCACAACGAATAGCTGGTATTGGATTGACACTTAAAATTATTACCGACCAATTTAAAGACGTTCAATTATTTGTTTCCGGTTCTTCATCTTTTGATTTAGGGAATAAACTAAATGAACCTTTAACAGGCAGGAAGTGGGAATATGAATTATTTCCGATTTCGTGGGAAGAATTTGAGAAAAAAGAAGGTTTTGTAAAGTCGGAACAGCAGATAGAAAATAGATTATTATTTGGTTTCTACCCCGAAGTTTTAAATAATAAAGGTAAAGAGAGAAAAATATTAAAAAATCTTGTTAGCAGTTATTTATATCGTGATATTTTGTCATTTTCAGAAATCAGGAAGCCCGAGATTTTAGATAATTTATTATTAGCTCTTGCTTTGCAAGTAGGAAGTGAAGTAAACTACAATGAACTTGCTCAAACCATAGGTGTAAATAAAATTACAATTCAAAAATATATAGACATTCTTGAAAAAGGATATATTATTTTCCGATTGAATAGTTTTAGCAGAAATTTAAGAAATGAGATAAAACGAAATAGAAAAATATATTTTTATGATAATGGAATACGAAATATGATTATTGGAAATTTTAATCCGTTAAAATTAAGAACAGACGTTGGGGCACTTTGGGAAAACTTTTTGATTTCAGAAAGAAAAAAGCAAAATATTTATAAAGAAACATTTGCCAGAATGTATTTTTGGAGAACCAAACAACAACAAGAAATTGATTTTGTAGAAGAAAAAGACGGAAGAATTTATGGATTTGAATTTAAATGGAAAACAAAATCAAAAATAAAATTACCCGAAACATTTACAAAAACATATAACGCCGAGACAAAAATAATTGATAGAAAGAATTTTAGAGAATTTGTAACAATAAAATAGCTTGCGCACAACAATATATATAAGACATTGAGCGATAAGATTTACAATTTTTGCCCGAAGACAGATATCTTTCATTTGGTTGAGGCGATAAAGATTTCTACTTAAACACGCCACAGTGGAAAGATTTAACTTTTAAAACGGCGTTTAAAGCCATGTTTTTGCCAAGTAAAACCTTGATGCATGTTACACGATACCAAGAAGTACAAGATACTTAGGTTGTTGTAAAGTTATCTGATGAACAATTGCACAAAATGAATATGGCAATTAATAACACTTTTGCCATAAATAAAGTAGGACACAAGCTATTACTAGCAGGCAAGAATTATACAAATAATGACAATTTTTACCGGGCAAAAGAATCATATTCTATTTTTAAAACTTGTAATACTTGGGCAAATTCCGTTTTAAAACAAAGTCATTTACAAAGTTGCATTTGGACAGCCTTTGATTTTGGATTAATGCATTTTTATGAGTAAAAAAACAAGACCTCAATTGATTGAAGTCTTGTTTATAATTTTTAATGTTTATTCTTTATTATTCAGCCAAATTCAAATGACCAATTCTCTTATACAATTCAGTTAATGCCAATTTGCTTTTCGACAAATCGGATTTAACCACATCTTTGGTTTCCGAAAGTTTACATTTGGCTTTGTCAACCAGTTCTTCGTAGTAAGCGATGCCTTCTCCTAAGTTTTTGGCAAATTTTTCGAAATAACGCGCTTGTTTTTTGTCAATAGCTTCGCTAATTTCGTCCACTTGATTTTTTAGGTAATCAATGTATAAATTGAGTTCTTTTACAAACATATGCGGACGATAAGCTTTTTTTGCAACAAAATTTCTGCCGTAAATATGCCCAATCATTTCTTTAAGTGTGGTCACTTTTGAAAAATAAGCCATATTTGGTCCGGGGCAAACTGTTACACCGTTATCTTTTATCTTATAGTCTATATTGTGTGTAATGATTGATGGTTCAGACAAACCTACACACAGACATTCGGGCGCGGTAATTTTGTCAAATTGTTTTTGATATTCTTCGGCAGGCAAATTTTTATCGTCTAATTCTTTCAATTTTAAAAACTGATATTGTCTGGAAGCCGTACAAATAGGCTTATCGGTATATTCTGTATTATATACCAAATATCCTTTGGGACAGGGGCTGCCGGCACGTCCTTTTTTGGCTTTTTCTTGCTTGATTAGGGTTGCCGAGGCAGTTCGCAAGCTGTTAAAAGGCACACCTAAGGGCGAAATATTACTCAAATACAAATCTTTTTCTTCGGCTTTTGCCAATTCGTTCAAAGTATAATCATCAACAGTAGTTGCTTCGGGCACCAACAAGAATGGTGAGCCCCAACCTACACTATCAACTTTATAGTATTTGATTAAAAATTCTTGCTCTTCAACCGTACCTACACCACCTTGTGCTGTTACGCTAAGCGTTAAATTTTCTTTGGGAACGGTTTTGCCTTTATTTTGAAGGGCTTTTTCATAAATTTCGTAAACAGCATTTTGAAAATCGGCTCTATGATTTCTAAATTCTTCTAAAATGGGTCCCAATAAAAAACCATCGGTGGCAAAGGCGTGTCCGCCACAGTTTAAGCCCGATTCTATGCGGTATTCAGATACCCAAAGCCCTTTTTTGGCAAAGAATTTTCCTTGTATTAATGCAGAGCGATAGTCGCTTACTTTGAGTACGATTTTCTTTTTAAATTCACCTTTTTCGTTGGGATAAAAATCGTCAAAATTTTCGATATAACCATATAAACGAGGGCTCATTCCTGCTGACAATACCACTGATGCTTCTAAATCGCTATTGGCAAAGCCACGCAATGCCGCATGTGCATCGTTATACTCAGTAGGTAATTTTTCACCGTTTTTATAGTTTTCTTTGTCAACTTTGGTCATGATATTAACATCAATGCTGCCCATAACCAAGTTTTTTTTGACCCATTTTTTGATTTCATCGACATTGTAATTCGATACTTTTTGTTTAAACTCTTTTTTAAGTTCGGAAGTATCGGGCAACATCTCGAAATATTTTTCGATATCTGCCTTTTTTTCATCATAATTGTTTTTGAGTTGTTCAAATTTTTGTTTGGACAAATCATTAATCAGATTGAGATATGCCGTAATTCTTTTAGCTGTATAATCTTCAACTTTCTGCGTTATTTCCTGATAGGGCAAATTGCGTTTTTTGCTATATGCTTCACGTAATTTTTCGAGCAATACGTTATCTACCAATGAGATAACCGAATCGATGCCCCATTGCGACACTTTTAAAGGTGTATCAATGGTATAGGCAACGCCCATTACCGGAATGTGAAATAAATGTGGACTTTTCATAGTTTTGTGTTAGTTTGTTTTGATCTTAATCGACAAATATAGGTTAAAAAATGATTCTCATAAGTTTTTTTAACAAAAAATAAACTTTTAGTACTTGTGAAATTGTTAAGAAACTTTTACATGGATTTGTAAAAAAATGCACATTTGTAAAAAATCTCTTCTAAAAAGTGTTAAAAGCCTATTTTATAATTGTTTATTACTCGTAATGTGTTACTTTTAGAGCACAAACGAACAATCAAATGCAAAAAAGAATAAATTCCGTCGATATTTTTCGGGGTATGACCATCGCATTTATGATTTTGGTCAATACCCCCGGTACTTGGGGACATATTTACCCACCGCTTGATCATGCTGCTTGGCATGGCATTACACCTACTGATTTAATATTCCCGTTTTTCCTGTTTATTGTGGGGGTGTCAATTGTATTGGCTTATCATAGAAAAAGGCGGTATATTGATTTTAATGCATTTCCGAGAATTTTATCAAGAAGTATTAAAATTATTATAATTGGTCTGGTTTTGGCAGGTTTTACTTTTCATTTTCCTTTCTTTAAAGATATTTCACATTTAAGATTTCCGGGTGTTTTGCAACGCATAGGCTTGGTGTTCTTTGTATCGGCGCTCTTATTTGTATATGTTAAAAATTGGAAGTGGTATTTGTTGCTACTTCCGGTTTTGTTGATAGGTTATTGGTATAGTATGACGCAGATTTCTATAAATGGAGAAAAACCAAGATTAACAAAAACACACAATTTAGCATCGGTTATTGATAATAAAATTATCACAAAAGATCATATGTGGAAACATTATGAGAAAGATGGCTATGTGCAAGGCGATTATGACCCCGAAGGATTGTTTAGTACATTGCCGGCTATAGCTACAACTATTTTAGGTATTTTCTTGGGACTTATTTTAGTGAATATTCGTGTTTCACCCTATGCCAAACTCATCTTATTTATGGGAATCGGGCTTGTGCTTTGGCTGTTGGGTTGGTGGTGGAGTCAATCTTTTCCGCTGAACAAACGATTATGGACAAGCAGTTATGTATTATACACAGCCGGACTGGCATACATGATATTCGGACTTGTATATTTGATTGTCGATATTCTAAATTTTAAAAAATGGGGTAATATTTTCAAATACTTAGGCACCAATGCTATTGCTATTTTTACCTTGTCTATATTTTTGACAAAATCTTTCTATTTATTGCATGTCCCGGGTACTGATTATACCATTCATGGTTGGCTTTATCATTATCTTTTTGTCAATCCGATGGGCAATAACGAATTTTCTTCAATGCTTTATGCGCTTTCAGTAGTTATTTTTTATATATTCGTAGCCTGGTTTATGTATAGAAAAAAGATTTTCATCAAAGTGTGATTGTTTCTTTGATAAATCATTAAATTAATATAATGATGATTTGTTGTTTTGGCGGAATTTTTGCCCGAAAGAAGCAAAAATCGTGACAAAACATAATAATATTTTTTTGAAGAATCTTAATTCTAAAATTTAAAATCTAAAATCTAAATGGCACTAAATTATATATGGGTTGGCTTCTTTTTAATAGCCTTTGTGGTAGGACTGGTAAAACTCGTTTTTTTAGGCGATGTCGAAATTTTTTCAGTCATGATGAAAGCATTATTCGAACGTTCAAAATTGGGTTTTGAACTTTCCTTAGGATTAACTGGTATTTTAGCACTGTGGATGGGCATTATGAAAATTGGCGAAAAAGGTGGCATGATAAACATTCTTGCTCGTGCGGTCAGTCCGTTATTTACCAGATTATTCCCCGAATTACCTAAAAATCACCCCGCCATTGGTTCTATGATGATGAACATTTCTGCCAACATGCTCGGGTTAGATAATGCAGCCACGCCGCTAGGTCTTAAAGCGATGAAGGATTTACAAGAGATTAACCCGAAAAAAGATACGGCAAGTAATGCGCAGATTATGTTTTTGGTGCTCAACACTTCCGGATTGACACTGATTCCTGTTAGTATTTTAGCTTTGCGTGCCATGAAAGGTTCGGCAGATCCTACGGATATATTTTTGCCCATATTAATCGCTACTTTTATATCTACCTTAGTGGGATTGCTTTATACATCTTGGCGTCAAAAACTAAATATTTTTAATACAGTAGTGATGTCATATTTATTAGGCGCGTCTGCGGTTATTGGCGGATTGGCATATTATGTATCGTGGTTAAAAGATCCCGAAAAAATTCGAGTTTTTACCAATTTATTAAGTAATATTACGCTGTTCAGTATCATCACTATTTTTATTGGCGTTGCTTTTTATAAAAAAGTAAACGTTTATGATGCTTTTATCGAAGGAGCGAAAGATGGATTTAAGGTTGCGGTGTCTATTATTCCGTATTTAGTAGCTATGCTAGCTGCAATTGGCGTTTTTACAGCTTCCGGGGCAATGGATTATGTACTCGACGCTTTCCGTTTTATTATTTCAGGTATGGGTATAGATACGCGTTTTGTTGACGGATTACCAACAGCCTTTATGAAACCACTTACCGGAGGAGGTGCACGTGCCGCCATGGTCGAGAGTTGGGTCAATCATGGAGTAGACGGATTTGTAGGACATTTAACTGCTATTTTACAAGGAAGTACCGAAACCACTTTTTATGTATTAGCTGTATATTTTGGTTCAGTAGGTATTAAAAAAACGCGCTATGCTGCTACAGCAGGTATTATTGCGGATATTGCCGGTATTATTGCTGCTATATTAACAACCTATTTGTTCTTTGGTGGATTGAAATAGAAGGTTAAAGGAGTGAGGTAAAAGGTTAAAAGATTTGTTGATAAATGTTTGTCATTGCGAGGAGTGCAACGACGTGGCAATCTCTAACAATCTAGCACCGTAGTAGCATGAAAGAAAAAGAAAAGTACTAGGGCTTGACCGATGAGAGTGGCAACGTGATGCATTGTGTAGAACACGATTCATCTCCCGATAGCTATCGGGATCGTCGATTCATCAAATACACCATATTATCAAATTATCAAACAATGAAAAAATTACTAATCTTATTTTCATTAAGTATCATTTTTCAAAATTGCAGTGTTAATGTAGCTACTGAAAAAAGTAATAAAAGTGCAACAATTGAAGCTGCAAAAACACTTGATCAATGGCACTCGGCAGCAAGCAATGCGCAATTTGAGAACTATTTTAGTTTAATGGACAAAGATGCCGTATTTGTAGGTACTGCCAAAGAAGAAGTATGGACAAAAAAGGCGTTTATGGATTTTGCTAAACCCTATTTTGACAAAGGTAAAGCATGGTCGTTTACCAAAATAAGTCGAAATATTTACTTTTCAAATCATAATGATATTGTTTATTTTGATGAGCTACTCAATACTTGGATGGGCGTTTGTCGTGGTTCGGGTGTGTTAGTGAAAAAGCATAATAAGTGGCTTATTAGGCATTATGTATTATCAATTACGGTGCCCAATGATAAAATACAATCTGTTATGGATGTGATTAAAAAATGACATCTCCTAGTTTAATAAATTTATTATATTTGTTATTTATAAACCATTACTATGAAAAAGTTAATATTATTTGCCAGTATTTTTATTTTAATACTTAATTCTTGTGGTTCAGCAAAAAAAGACTCTCAGAGTCATGAAAACGGAAAAATAGATATCGATACAACAATAGTTGGTAAAAGGTTTAGTGGTAAAATTATTTTGAGTGATTATTTATTAGATGATAAGAAGAAACCTTTAAGTGTTGAATTGTTGTATTTAAAAAATAACATTCCACAGTATTCTGATACAAAAGAAATTTTTAAAAAGAAAACTTATAATTTTGACTTTATTATTTCTGATAAAGATTTAAAAAAATATACAAGTATTTCGTTTACTAAAGGTTCGTATGACACTATTTTTCCTATCAAATTATTAAAAAATACTAATAATACAGTGAAATTAATGCTTAGAAAGGGAATTATTTTAAAAAAACCGGTTATTTATCTCTATCCTACAAAAAAGGGAAATGTTCTGATAAAGCATACATTTAATGGAAAAATACTAAGTACTTATCCAAAGTACGTTGATAATTGGGAGCTAACAGCTTACCCTGATGGGCATATGTATAATCACAAGGATAAAAGAACTTATAACTATTTGTTTTGGGAAGGAAAAATAAATTTTCCAAACGAACACTATAATTATGATAATGGTTTTGTAGTAACAAAAGATGATATAGTAGCTTTTTTACAACAAAAATTGGAAAAAATAGGATTAAACAACACCGAAGTAAATGATTTTATTACTTATTGGATACCTGAGTTAAGTAAGCATGAGTTTTATTTTATTCATTTTAATATTAATGATAATATTGATCAAACTTCATTTATGGATGTTACACCTAAACCTGATACATTTATAAGATTATTTATGGAGTTTAAAGGCTTTGATAAAATTGACCGTTTAAAAAATATGAATAAACAAACATTACCAACGATTGAACGCAAGGGCTTTGTTTTTGTTGAGTGGGGTGGTGCAGAGATTAGAAAGAATATTAATTTATTAAAGAATATTTAGAAGATATTTTTGCAATTGTTTTATGAAAAGATTAATACTATTAGTAAGTATTTTAACGTTGATTTTGTACTCTTGCAACTCACATAAGAAAATTAACCGTACTCAAGCTCAAACTAATCAAAATGTGTTAGTTACTGAAGCAACAAAATTAGAAAATCGTAGTTGTAAAAAATTTACTATTGAATTGTCCGTGGCAAACTATAAGGATGAAATTTTTATGAAAGAAAAGTATCGAAATCTTTTCGATTCACTTCTTCAAAAGCCTATTTATCATTTTTTTTGCGAGCAAGGAGTTAAAGGATTGGTTAGAAAGATTAACCTAAACTTTCATAAAATGCAAGTGTCCATAGAACCTTTTTTTGTTGATTTAGATAATGGAGACGGACTTTATGGCTATCGTTTTTGGTATGCAGGTAAATCAAACCCCCGTTTTTTGAACGGGAATATGCACAGTTTATTTGTCGTTTCAAATAAAAAGTATTATAAATTATCTAATGACTCGATTTCAAATGTAAAAATTATAAAGAAGCGATTAGGCAAAACATTTACGCAAAAACAACTTGATAGGATTTTTAGTTGGGATATCAGTTGGGATCATTATTTCAATAATTACAGTTTTGATTGGCCAATAATTATCAAAAGAGACACAGTTATTTTATGGAATATTGATAAGGAAATCGAGAGTTTGACTAAATTAGTACAATAAAAGAGTGTCAAAAGTAAAAATCAAATTAATATTTTTGGAGCAATTATTGCATTAAGTAGAGGTAAATATTATGGAAAATGAGAATTATAACGGCAATTTTAATAATGGTGTTTTTTTATCAAACAACCGCTGCACAGTCAACAAAGTTTTATTCCGAAAAGAATACTAATGATTCTATATTCATCGGTAAAGATGTGAAGATTTATAATAATATTGGTATCTTATGGCGATTTCATCAATCCAACGATTCGGTTGTTATACCGGTAAAGTATAGGAAAAAACTAGAACAATCCAGAAAAAACTTTCGTTTTTTTCCTAAAAGTGGTGATACTTTAAAAATAGTATATAGAAGTGATTGTTTGCACGATTCTATTATCCGGAAAATTGAATTAATGAATATTACCAGAAGGGATTCTGTTAATTATTCAGGTAAATGGCATCGTTTAAAAAAACAATATTTAGGACAATTTATTGATTCTATTTCCAGATTATATATTCTTCAAAAAGGAAATGATTATTGTGCAGTAGAATCTCATTTTTTAACTAAAATCAATCATTTAGATTTAGATGCTATATATAGAAATGAGCCAAGAGAAAACCTTAGTTATTACAATGGTATTAAATTATACTCCGGCGCAATTTTTCAAAACTCATTTGTTGGAGAGGCAGGTCTGCTATTTTCACACTACCAAGACGGACATAGCGGCGGAGGTTATTGGGGAACTTTCTTTGGTAGCGAATTTTATATGTCGTCAAATGATTTAGTTGTTGCTCCAAAAGTTGGTTTTGCGCTAAGAAATATTGTAGGAGTAGCGTTACGCACATCGTTAGCAAGTTATATCAATACAGGAAATAATAATTATGATATAAGGTTTACCCCCGAAATTGGAATAGCTTTTTATTATTTTAGTATTCATTATGGGTACAATTTTCATTTAACAGGCAATAGATTGCCGGGCATTTCAAATAATAGAGTATCTATAAATATTGTTTTAGATCCAATTTTTACAGAGTAAAAGTGAATCATTTTTACTCCAACAATTCCACCAAACTATCTGCAATTGCCAAGCTAGCCGTAGCTGCCGGAGAGGGCGCGTTGCCTACATGAATAACATTTTTTTCTCTAATAATGAGAAAATCGTCAATTAGATTACCTTGTTTGTCAACTGCTTGGGCACGAATGCCGGCATTAGCAACAATTAAATCTTCTTTTTTTATCTCCGGTATGAGTCGTTGTAAGGCTTTTGTAAAGGCATTTTTAGACCATGATCTGTACATTTCATAAGCACCGTCGCGCCAATATTTTGAAGCGACTTTTAAAAAACCGGAGTAGGTGAGTGTTTCAAATAGTTCAGGAAAATTGATTTGCATTTTGTGATAGCTCTCTCTGCCAAAAGCCAAAACGGCATTGGGTCCTGCTTCAATACCCCCGCTAATACGCCGGGTAAAATGTACACCTAAAAATGGAAATTCAGGATTGGGAACCGGATAAATCAAATTATTTACCAAATGTCTTTTTTCGGGTTTTAGCTCGTAATACTCACCTCTAAACGGAATAATCTTATGATTAATTTGATTGGTTTTGGCAGCCAATTTGTCCGAATAAAGTCCGGCGCAGTTGTAAACAATATCTGCCGTATGTGTTTGTTGATTGGTTATAATTGCCACCTGATTATTTTGTTGTAAGTCGAGTACTTTTTCATTAAAAAATATTTCTGCTCCTTTTGATAAGATAATTTCAAGTAATTTATGCGATACCTCTTTATAATCAACAATGCCCGTTTGGGGTACTAAAACACCGTTTATGCCTTTTACATGTGGTTCAAGTTCTTGTATTTGTCCGGAATTGAGCCATTGTAAATTATCCAAGTGGTTTTGTGCACCGCGTTCGTAAAGTTTTTGCAGTTCGGGCAATTCATGTGGTTCGGCAGCAACAATCAGTTTGCCACAAATGTCGTATATGATGTCGTTTGTATCACAAAATTGCAGTAATTGTTTGTACCCGTTTCGGCAATTATTAGCTTTTAGGCTATTGGGCGTGTAATAAATCCCGGAATGAATTACACCGCTGTTTCGTCCCGTTTGGTGTAATGTAATATCATTTTCTTTTTCGATGATAATGATTTTGCTGTCAGGATATTTTTGTTGCAATTTATAGGCGGTTGCTAATCCTACGATACCTGCGCCAATTATTGTAATTGTTTTCATTTAGAATGAAGTTTATACAAATGTAAATAGATTTAGATATAGCAAAAGTGTTAATTGTTGTTTTTTATAAAAAAAAAGAGTTGCCGATTGGCAACTCTATCATAATTTAGGAATTGAGAATTTTATTTTTTAAAATTATACTCATATTTTTTTCCGTTTTCAACTGCGCTAAAAGTAAATTTATCTTTTGTAAGCTTTTCAACATCTGTAACAATAGGTGTGCCTGCTGCTCTATATGCAATATCTTTATTTATTATTGTAGTAATAGCAGATAATGTAGGTCTTGATGAGCTGTTAGGGGTTAAAGTAAGTTTGTCGGGACTACCTTTTGTGTAAGACCAGTCTCCATAACTGGTAACATCACCACTATCATAAATAAAATAATCTTTGTTTACAGCAAACAAAAACTCGATGTTAGGGATAGCTTGTCTGCCAATTTCAGTTCCATTCTCATAAACTACGACATCAATACCTTTCCATACATGCTCCATAAGCAATTCTTCTTTGGTGGGTTCTTTCTTTTCTTCATCTTTTTTACATGAAGTAAATGGCATCACCATAAATAATCCGATTAAAATTAAAAGTCCTTTTTTCATAATAATAATTTTTTAAGTTTGATTTCACGACAAATTTAATAAAAAAAATATACATAATCATGATAAATGCATGAAATGTAGATAATAGTTTATAAATGGTAATATTTTATTGATGAATGGGGTTGTTTTAGAAATATTATTTATTCACAATTATATCAAATTATTACAAAAAAATTATGCTACAATAACTTTGTAGATATTTTTATGAAAATGATATACTTTTTGTATTATAGAACAAAAATTGCCAAAAAGACATTTTATATATAAATCTTTTTGGCAATTATTTAGTGTTGTTCAATAAACCTTATTTAACCAAGAAATACTTATACTTAGTATTAACATCTGTTGCTATGGTAATTTCAAAAACATCATTGGTTATTTTGTCAATGCTATACTCTTTGACATTGTTGTTTGAGTCAGTTGTCTTTAAAACATCCGGATCTCCTTTGATATATTGCCATGTTCCCGAAAATTCAACAGTTCCATTTCTAGTAATACTATAGTCTTTGTTTGCATCAAAGGTAAATTCGTAATCGGTTATTGACAAGGTGCCACTTTCAACATCATCAACATATGTTTTGACTTCATTTCCTTTCCAAATATGTGCTTGAATAAGTTCTTCTTTGTTTACTTCGGGCTCTTTATCATCTTTTTTTTCGCAAGAAGTAAATGAAATGCCCATTAATAAGATGATTAGTAATGTAATTCCTTTTTTCATAATTGTTTTTTAGAGTTTGTGTACACAAAAATAATAAAAAAATGATAGCTATGATTATTTTGACAAAATATTATAACATTTATTTAAAAATATTAACGAATTAATGCTGTTTGTAAATTTTTATTATAGATAAACGAGATGTTTTTTATGACAAAAGCCTGCGCAACGCGCAGGCTTTATATAAAATAATTGTTGTAGACAATTATTTGTCTTTCTTAACATATCTTTTTTCGCGGATACGAGCTTTTTTACCACGTAATTCTCTAAAATAGAAAATACGAGCACGACGTACTTTACCACGTTTGTTTACTTCAATTTTTTGAAGGGTAGGCATGTTGATTGGAATGATTCTTTCAACTGCAATATCGTTAGAAATTTTACGAATAGTAAAAGTTTCGGTAGATCCTACACCTCTACGTTGGATTACAACACCTTTAAAATGCTGCGTTCTTGTTTTGTTTCCTTCTCTAATTTCGTAATAAACTGTAATGGTATCACCGGCACCAAATACAGGAAAATCTTTTTTCTCTACAAGTTCGTCTTGTACAAATTTGATTAAACTATCCATTGTTAAATAATTTTTTAATGTGACAAACAAACATTCACGATTCTTTCGCCAGAGGTTTATCTGAATTGACGGCAAAATTACAAAATTTATTTTATTGTGCAAATTAATATAGTGATAATTTTTATCCAAATTTTTGCATTTACTAATTGAACTTGCAATGAAGTATTTGGTATAAATACTTCACTTACAGCTCTTTTACTTTTAGCGTGTAAATTTTTTCAAATAAGGCTTTTATTTTTTCAAAATCGCTTAACCTGATGGTTAATACAATTGTTCCTTCGGCTTGCAAGTCTTGCGATTTAATATCCAACTGATGTTCTTTGATAATACGCATTACCTTATTCATATCGTCATAGGTGAAACCGACCGATAGTTCTTTAGTACGAATTTTTTCTACGATTTCAACTTCGTCCAATACCATTTGCGCGGCAGTTTTGTAGGCATTCATCAAACCGCCTACCCCAAGCTTTACGCCACCAAAATAACGAACAACCACTACTAAAACATTGGTCAAATCTTTTGCTTTAATTTGTCCTAAAATGGGCATGCCTGCCGAGTTTGAAGGCTCGCCGTCATCATTGGCGCGTTCGTGTATTTTTTCAATACCCATGCGATAGCCATAACACCAATGGCGCGCATTATGATGTTCTTTTTTAAGTTTTTCGATAATTGGTTTGAGTTGTTCCAAATCATCAAAAGGAAAGGCATAACCCAAAAATTTACTTTTTCGGTCTTTAAAAATACTCGGTTCAATAATCTTATCGATAGTTAAATATGAATCGCTTGCCATTACTTAAATATTTTGACATCTTGAGTATAATCAATCTTATAAGGAATGTTTAGTTTATGACTGACATAATATATTTTTCCTTGATAATGAACGCTTAACTTATTTTGTAAGGCATTTGAAATGGCATTGATAAAATTGCCCTTTTTCTTGAAAAATGAAGCATCAAAATCTACTTCCAACGGAATTTCAAAATCTTTAACGGAGGGTACTTTGTAAGTTTCGGAATTTAGATTGGCAAAAAACTTATCATTGACAAAAACCTTAACATCTTTTATTTTAAATTTACCTCCTAACAGGTTTGGATTGTGGTATTTGGCATAAGCCACCAATACGGTTTTTCCTTGCTTGTTTTTTTTAAGATCGATGTTTGAAATGCCTGTAAATTCGGGCGCCTTCATCACATTGCAAGATGATAAAGTAATAATTAATAGTAGTAATCCGAAGTATTTCATAATTCATTTATTTTTTAACTTTTTATGATTTGATTCATCAAAGTTAATCTTTCTTGTAAAAAGTGCTTGTAAAAAAACTTTTATTCCCCATTTTATCTGTCACTTCAATGGTTAATTTATGTTTATAACCTTTTAGTTTTCGGTCTGAAAAATTGTAAGTTATGGTTGCTGTTTTATAATCATATTCAAACAAAACCCATTTGTCGTCAATATACCCATTGTATGAAGCAATTCCCGTTTTGTCATCCCAAATTTTAAGTTTAAGGTAATGATAATTAGACAATTTACCATTCTTTTTAAAATTACTTTCTTTGATTTTGGGTGCAATACTGTCATAACCAACCTGAAATTTTCCAAAGTATTTAGAATAAGCAATCAAGCTGTCATTTTTTTGTTGGGTATGCAATGCGTACAAATTACCTTTTTTACTCAGTTTTCCAATAAATGCGTAAGGACGCAATTTGTCTGGTATATCTTTTATGCTGCGTTTTATCTGCATTGATTTATGTAATGGTACGCCTTTATTAGACAACTCAAAGCCGTTGTGCAAGTTTTTGTGTTGTAAATAAAAGTCGTAGTAGGCACTATGTTTCGGAAAAATAATTGTTTCGTTTTGAAAATGAAAAACATTTTTTTTGCCGGCTGTAACCAAATATGGTGTTTTTTTGATTTTTTTTCGTTCTGTAATAGTGGATTTGAGTCCAAAAACCGGAATTTTTATCTCGGTAGTATTTCCATTAAAATCTATTAATTGAATACTGAGGTAGTAGTTTTTTTTATGCTGAATGCTAATCTTGCCATCGTTGACCAGTTGGGTGTATATTTCGAGTTGGTTATATGGCTCCACCCAAAGTTTTTGAATGCGTTTACGGAAACGGTCAAAATAGTCATAATCGATAAATGTGTTGATATAATGAGAGCGTGCAAAGGACAATTCTTCCATCACCGATTCATATACGGGTAGCCCGTTTACTTGCATAGAAATTTTATAAAGGCCATTTTTGTTCCACGATTTATTTTGTCTGTCAAATGCTTGTAAACCAATGCCTATTTGTCCATAAGCAAGAATTGTGTCGGCAATATATAAGCTGTCATTTATTTTTTTGAAATTAATTTTCACCCGATTCTGAATCTGATTTACATGCGATAGACTGTCCAACGGGTAAGCAAAAATATTTTGCAAAACAGGCTTTTGTGAATCCTCGACTTTGATGCCGTAGCGCATGGGATTTAGGGGGTGTTCTTTTAAATTGCGAATTTCAAAATGCAAATGCGCCCCCATCGATCCGCCCGTATTGCCACTGTACGCAATAACTTTGCCTTTTTTTACCGGTAATTCTATTTTGTAGGGAAAAACTTCGATTTCGTACGATTTCTTTTTGTATTGTTTGTCTTTAATATATGCTTCTATGCGCTTGTTAAATGTTTTCAAATGTCCGTAAACCGACACCAATCCGTTGGCATGTCGTACATAAATGGCTTTTCCGTAGCCACCTCTGCTAATTTTGATGCGGTAAACATATCCATCTGCAATGGCATACACGCGATACCCCTCTTTGCCATTGGTTTTGATATCTAAGCCCGAATGAAAATGATTTGTTCTAAGTTCGCCAAATGTGCCCGACAAATACAAAGGAATACCCAAAGGTTGACGAAAAGTTTCTTGCTTGTCTTGAGCGTTTCCGGCAAGAAAAGTAAGGAATAAAAGAAAGGTAAAAATATTTTTAGGCATCATTATTGTTTAGTGTTTTATGGGCAAATAAATAATTGTCAAAATTAACACAAATAAGTATAAATAATTTATTAAATTTGAATGAATTGTTTTACACGCGTAAAAAGGTGTTATAATTACATGAAATAATGATGCCAAACAATTAATTTATAAAACAAAGATGAAGATTTTTCGCAATTATATAAGTATTTTCTTACTGTTTTGGACTTTTGTTATCCAAGCACAAATCGATAGTACAAAAATATCGCTTGACAGCATAGCGTTTACTAAAGATTATATAATGTATAAAACAACCGATTCTATTCCGGTTTTGGATTTAGATTCGGTATACATTTTGCCCAAAATGCGCTATCACGACTATAAAGAGTTAAAATATTTTAGATGGATAAGACGCAAAGTATATAAAGTGTATCCTTTTGCTAAGCTGACAGCCGAAACTTTTGAAAAAATTGATGAACGTTTGGCTAAAATGAATAAGCGAAAACGCAAAAAGTATATTAAAAATGTGCAAAAGTGGATTGAAAAAGAGTTTGAACCTAAGCTAAAAAAGCTAACGCAAACCGAAGGGCGTATTTTATCAAAACTGGTTTACAGACAAACCGGACACACGGTATACGAACTGCTCAAAAAATATAAAAGTGGTTGGACAGCCTTTTGGTATCAACGTTTGGCAAAACTTTTTCATATCGATTTAAAAGTAAAATACGACCCTGCCAATATTAAATTGGATTATTGGATTGAATATATTTTACAACATGCTTTTCAAGACGAAATTTTAGAATATCAACCTAATAAGTTGGGCATAAAATTCATAAATTTGCAAAATAAATGGCAGCCAAAAAAGCCGGTCAGAAATAATCGACGTGTAAGTGGCGGAAAACCACAACGTATTCAGAAGATAATTCCTGAAAAACAATTATAAACTAAACAAACAAAACCATTATAATGACTTTACAAATAACCAAACCCATTTGTTTTTTCGATCTTGAAACTACCGGCACCAATACTGCCAAAGATCGTATTGTCGAAATTTCTATCATTAAAGTATTTCCTGACGGGAAAGAAACGGTTTACACCAAACGTGTCAATCCCGAAATGCCTATTCCGGCGCAAACATCTGCCATCCATGGTATTTTTGATGAGGATGTCAAAGATGCACCTACCTTTAAAGATATTGCCAATGAGGTTTATGAACTGATACAAGATGCCGATTTGGCAGGTTTTAATTCCAATCGTTTTGATGTGCCGGTGCTTGCCGAAGAATTATTGCGCGTAGGTATCGATTTCGATTTAAAAACGAATGATTTAATCGATATTCAGAATATTTTTCATAAAATGGAACCGCGTAATTTGGTTGCCGCCTATAAATTTTATTGCGATGGCGATTTAACCAATGCGCATTCTGCCGAAGCTGATACCCGTGCCACTTACGAAGTGTTTAAAGCGCAAATGGAGCGTTATCCCGATTTGCCCAAAGATATTCCCTCACTCAGCAAATTTGCTTCCTATTTCAAAGCAGCCGATTTTATGGGTAGAATAGTATATAACAACAAA
>Ga0256843_1001647_pt1 | contig 17369 bp, 15 predicted proteins | sample AlvinellametaG_FD_191572 | JGI IMG/M metagenome (GOLD analysis project Ga0256843, IMG submission 191572) | Pompeii worm associated microbial communities from hydrothermal vent at the East Pacific Rise, Pacific Ocean - Alvinella | ecosystem: Host-associated > Annelida > Integument > Unclassified ... | reverse complement strand
TGGAAATGGGACAAAAAATAGGTTTTATGGCTTCTCAGATAAACAAATCTAAAATCGTTTCTATTAAAGTAAAAGGAAATGGTGAGATAGGAAACTATGTTGACTCTCTTGCTACATTTGTAACAGTGGGAGCTATGAGTCACTCAAGTGAGACAATTAACTATGTGAATGCTGATTTTATTGCAAAAGAGAAAGGTGTAGAGGTTGAAGCTTTAAATCTTGGTGACTCTACTGTTTATAAAAATCTTATTACTGTAAAATTGACTACTAATGAGGGTACAACAACTATCTCTGCTACAATTTTTGATGATGGTGTACAGCGTATTGTCTCTATTGACGGTTTTGATAATGAAGTAGCAATCAAAGGTGATATGATTCTTTTCAAAAATTCTGATGTTGTCGGTGTTATTGGAAGTGTCGGTACAATCTTAGCGCAAAACAATGTTAATATCTCTGATTTTTCATTAGCACGTAATGAAAATAAAGAGGCACTTGCTGTTATTCTTGTTGATAATGCAGTAAGTGATAAAACGCTTGAAGAACTTGCATCTTTAGAAGCTTGTAAAAGTGTCAGCTACGCTCGTTTATAAAAATTTTCAATTTCCTCTTTTTGAAGTTAAGTAAAATCTTTACTTAACTTCAACTCTGTTTCTTCCGCTGTTTTTTGCTTCATATAAGGCTTCATCTGCTCTGTTGAGGGCATCTTCTATATTTCTGTCTCTATTGAGTATAGAGGTGACACCAAGACTGATAGTAAAGTGTATAATCTCTCCTTTCTCCGTATGCATTTGATACTCTTGAACTCTTTGTCTTGTCTTTTCTGCAATTTTTAAAGCACCGTTTCTATCAGTAAAAGGTAAGAGAAGGGCAAACTCCTCACCACCGTATCTTGAGACTATATCACTTTTTCGTACAGTTGTTATTAGAGTATGTGATAATGCTTTTATAATCTCATCACCTACACCATGACCATAGGTATCATTGATATTTTTAAATTTGTCTATATCAAGCATGATAACACAGAATGTTTTTTTCTCTCTTTGTGATATATGTATAAGATCCTGTGCGATTTCATTAAAGTAGCGTCTGTTATAGAGTCCTGTCAGATAGTCCCTGTTTGCCTGATCTTTTAACTGCTCCTGTGCCTCTTGGAGCTCAGCAATAACACTGTTTGAAAGATGTGTCAAAGCCTCAAGTACCAAAAAGTGTTTACCTGTTATCAAGTTCTTTTCCGGCTCCTTTTTGTTGTCTCTCTCTTTTATGGATGGAGGATGGGCAATCTCTCTCTTTTCGCTCAATGCAAGCATTGTCAAGGAGATATTTAAAAGAGCATTTTTGTTTTTTGTATGGTATATCTCTCCATAGGTAAAAAAGCCGATATTTGGGGCAATTCTGTTAAATGGCTCTAATTCAGTAACAATTTCGGATTGTAAAAAGGCTTTTCGTGCTGTACAGCTGTAGATAAATATTGCTTCAGGTTGAAATGAGTGGTATTTTTCTATCTTCTCTTTTGTGTTTTGAAGGATAAGATCTACATTGCCAAATGCAAGTCGTACTTTGTCTCCTACCTCTAAATTACCAATAGTCAAGAGTGAACCGTCATCAAATTGATGGGTAAATACACGACATATCTCCAAGCCGTTTTTCTCAATTTTTAGAAGTGGAAATTCACTTGCCGAAAAGGGCAGGTTGTTACCGATTTTCTCTCCCAGATATTTTTTATAGATGGTACTTACATTGATACCGTCTATTTCATAGAGTCTGTTTTTTTGAACTTTGGTTACACGCATCGTTTTTCCGATAGCCTGCCAGTTTAATTGATAATCTGTAAAGAGATGAAGTATTTCACTGTTAAAAGAGACGCCAACCACACCTTTTGAATAGACACCATTACCATCAAATATCAATGTCTGTTTCAGGTAGCCGTTATCACCTGCCAAACCACCGGCAAGAGGAATGTTTTTATTGATAGAACTTATACCGTCAATAACATCATTGCCATTTGTCTTTAATCCATCTATAAAGAGGATAGCTGCTTTTGTATCTGGAGTAAAGAGAGCTTTTGCTATCCTTTGACCCAGATGAAAATCATCGCTGTCAATAAAATATCCCTCTTTGAGTGTTGTTGCTTCAAACTCCATAATAGATATATTGATACTCTGCTCATAGACAGCACCTTCATATATCTCACCGGCAGTCGTAGTTCCTATAAACATCACTTCACTGTTTTTCTTTTTGATGATTGATTGCAGCTGTTTTATCTCATCTTCTTGAACAAATCCGCTAAAGATCTGAATGAGTGTTTTTGTTGTATCGAGTTTGGCGAGATTGAGATTTTTATCTACATCATCAAGTGACAGATATTGGATGTTGGTGACTTTCATGCAGGATATCCTTTTTGTTTTTCGTATAAGGGATCGTCAAGTCTATAAGTTAATTATATAGCTAATAAGCTTAAATAAAAAGTCTATATATTATTTTTTCTAATTAGAGTATTGTAAAAAAGAGAGATACAAAAGCTATTAGATAGCTTTTGTATTGTCCATAAGAACCGGAATAAAGATAAGTGAAACAATAACGGCTGCTACTGTTCCAGAGATCAGTGCAACACCAAGACCACCAAATACAGGGTCACTTGCCAGAAGTGCCGAACCTAAGATGATGGCAATTGCAGTAAGCATAATTGGTTTTGCACGTGTTGCACTTGCTATGGCAATTGCATGACGTTTCTCTATGCCTTTTTCTTCCATCAATGACTTGGCAAAGTCGATAAGAAGCAGGGAGTTACGGGAACTGATCCCCATAAGTGCAATAAATCCAATCAGCGATGTCGCTGTCAGGAAGAAAGTATCGACTGTTACAAGGTTTGCAACCCAGTGACCAACAATTACTCCGATGATAGATAAGAAACTTCCCGCAAGGACGATTCCACTGATAGCAAATGATTTATAGTAGATCACAAGCAAGAGATAGATAAGAACAAGAGCTGCAATAAATGCAGCACCAAGATCTCTAAAAGTATCAAGTGTTACTTTCATCTCTCCATCCCAGCGAAGTAAAAATTCACGACCGGTTTTTTTGTTGATAAGTGAGAGATCAAACATATATGTTGAAATCCCTGGAGATTTTTTTACTTCATAACCGTGTGAACTAAAGTACTCTATCATCTTCTCTCTGGCTTCTAAAAGTGGATAGACCTGAGACTCCATATCTGTTTCAGCTGTTACATTGACCATAGTACGCAGATCTTTGTGATAGATAGTAGGTGTTGATTTAATTGGAACAATATCAACAATCTCAGTAAGCGGAATCATCATTCCTCTTCTGTTCATAAGATAGAGTGAACTTAATTTTGCTTCAAGTGTCTGTAGCTCTTTGTTTGAGAGTGTTTTGGAATCTTTGCTCAAAGAGAGAAAAATACCTACCTGATCATTAAGCTCAATCGTATTTTTAACAGCGACATCCATCCCTTTGAATGCAAGGTATAAGATGTTGTTTACCTGTTCAACACTGAGTCCGCTCTTTGCAATTTTATCTTTCAACGGAACAAGCTGATATTTGTCATACGGTGTTTCACTCATAATATCAACATCAACAAGTTTAGGTGTTGCTTTGAGGATTTTGGCTACATCATGAGCAACATCAATAACTTCATCATTATAAAGACCATAGACTTCAACAGCGATAGATGCAAGAGTCGGAGGACCTGATGGCATCTCTATTAATGCAATGGTAGTACCTTTGACGATATCTCCACATGCCTCTTTTATCTCAGGACGAAGTCTGTGTACCATTGTATAAGATTTTTCAGCTCTTTCATGTTTGTCTGTAAGATTGACAACAAGCTCAGCAAAACGTTCACCCTGTTTTAATGCGCTTCCTTTTACAAGTCCTGCATAGTTCAGTGGTGCACCCTGAGCATAAAAAGACTCAATATCCGTTACCTCTTTCTCTTTCATTAGTTTGTCAACGACACACTGAGATACTTTTTTTGTCTGATCAATTGAGCTTCCTGCCGGTGTAGTTACATAGACATTAAAAGTGTTTGCACTTTTTCCTGGTAACATTCTTGCTACTACGGCTTTTGTAGGCAGCATCATAATACTGCCGGCAAGTGCCAAAAGTGTTGCAATAATTACAAATATTTTTTTAGAAGGGCTGTTTAAAATATTATATACAAATGATTCAAATCTTTTACCCTTGTGGTGATGATGTGGCATATTACTTCTCCTCCTCTGTTGCAGTATTGTGATGGTGTGCACCATCCTCTTCACGACGTAGAAGTTTTCTACTTAAATATGGTGTGAATATGTATGCAACAACAAGTGATGCAAGTAGGGCTACAGGAACATTAAGCGGGATCGGTTTCATAAACTCACCCATCATTCCTCCAACAAACATCATCGGTACCATTGTCAAAATAATTGCCAAGGTTGCAATGTTTGTCGGACGACCAATCTCATCGGTTGCTTTGATAAGGAGTGTATCCATATCTTTGTGTTCACTGTCATGATCATGAAGATGTCTGTGAATATTTTCAATAACAATGATAGCAGCATCAACAAGCAGACCGAGTGAAAGCAGGAATGCAAAGAGTGTAATACGGTTAATCGTCTGTCCTGTCATATAGGCTACAAAAAGAGTAATAGCAAGAATTGCCGGTACTGTAAATGTAACAATAAGAGACTCTTTCCAACCAAGGAAAAATACCAGCATAATAGCAATAATAGCGATGGTAATAACGAGGTGATGGACAAGTTCATTTACGGCATCATCAGCTCTTACACCGTAATCACGTGTAATTTTATAGTTGATTCCCATCTTATGCAGTCTCTCTCTGTATTTTTCTAACATCGCTTTTACATCATTGGCAACAAAAACAGCATTAGAACCTGCAAGTTTTGAAACTGTCATCGTAATTTGCGGTGTTGTAAAGAGTTTACTATCCTCTTTCATAACAAGAGCTGCACTCTGTTTATTTTGAAAATCAATACCGTCTTCTACTTTTGCAACATCACGTAGATAGATGGGACTTCCCATATACTGAGCAATAATAATACTCTCAACATCTGCAACACTCTCAATGGCATTTTTAACACCAAAAACTACAATTTTACCATCTCTTGTTGGAGTATCAACATTTGGAGCAATCTTTGCAATGGCTTGAATACCCTGCATAATTTGTCCCAAAGAGATGTGATAACCTTTGAGTTTGGAGAGATCAACATTGACATTATACTGCTCTTTATGTGCACCTTTGAGTGTAGTCTTTGAGACATTCTCAATCTGGCTGATCTCTTTTTTGAGATTTTGGATAGTCTCTAAATATTTGCTGTATGGAAGATCTGAGTTTTTATCTTTCCAAAAAGCAAGTGTTAAAATAGGAATATCGATGTCAATATCAAAAGGTTTTACCAAAGGTTGCATAATATTTTTTGGCATTTTGTCCATATTCTGCATTACTTTATCGTAGAGTTTAAGGTTTGATATCTCTCTGTTTTGTCCTATGTAATACATAACATTGACAATGGCAACATTATCTGTACTCATAGAGTAGATATGTTCTACCCCTTTAATCTCTCGTAACTTTTGCTCAAGAGGTTCAACAATGACTTTTTCAACCTGTTTTGGGGTCATCCCCGGTGCAGCAACGATAATACTTCCGCCACTGATGGCAATTTGCGGATCTTCTTCACGCGGCATAACTTCAAGAGAGATATAGCCAAGTACAAGTAGAAAAACAGCAAGGAGTGCCGTTAAAGGGTTATATAAAAACCCTTTTGCAAGTTTTCCTGCATAATCGGTAACCTTAATATGCGATAGATCTTTTTCTTTCATGTTAGTCTGCCTTTATATCCACAGTTGCGTACATTCCCGGAAAAATTTTACTGTTGTTGTTTTTGTTAAAACTGATTTTGATCTTAAATGTATGTGTCATTGGATTTGAACTTGGAATAATGGCACTTATTTTTCCGATAGTTTTAAAATTAATAGACGGGATTTTTACAAGAACTCTTTTACCGTAAGCAATTTTATCAAGATTACTCTCACTGATTTCAGCTGAAATTTTCAAATTTGAAAGATCCGATAAAATAATAGCAGGCATACCCGGCATAGCCATCTCACCGACTTTAATATTTTTTGCAATAACAACACCGTTGTTTGGTGCTTTTACATTGAGGTATTTGTATTGGTTTTTTACCTCTTGAAGACGTGCTTTGGCAATATCTATCATATCTTGAAGATTTTTTGCCGCAAGTTCCATATTTTCTACTTCATATTTGGAAACCATATCTTTTTGAAGCAGTCTTTTGTAACGATCAAGGTTGAGTTTTACATTCGTAAACTGGTTTTGATACATCTGTAAACTCAACTCTGCCTGACGTTTTGCAGAATCAATTTCACGTGAATCGATTGTATAAAGAACCTGTCCTCGTCGTACTTTCTCCCCCTCACTTACATTGACTCTTGTTACAAAGCCCATAAATCGGCTTGTAATCATCTTTTGATTATCTGAGATAACACTTCCTGAGAGTGTTAAAACTTCTGCCATCAGTGAGGCTCCGAGTGCGAGTATCAGTAGTAGTTTTTTCATCTATTTGTCTCCGTTTGCTAATTTTTCTAATGCGAATATTTTTTCTGTACGTTTGTTTTTTGCTATTTGCAGTTGTAAGATTTTCTCAATCTGCGCTGATTGTTTAATAATAACATCACTCATAGAGACGAGTTTCTCTTTATATCTGCCTTCATAGTTTTCATAGATGGCATTTGCAAGTGCCAGCTCTTTTTCAAGAGATGCGATCTGTGCATCGGAACTCTCAATCTCTGTACGTATTTTTGCAAGTTTGAGTGCAATACCTTTTTGTGCCAAGGCAAGTTGTGACTGCATTTTCATCTTTTCAATTTTTGATTTTTCAATCTTTGCACTGTCAATACCACCGTTAAAGAGATTCCAACTGAGTCGTGCACCTACCGTGTAGGCTTTGTGATCGTTGGCATCTCCCAAAAATGTATTATCAGCAGTTGCAACCTCTCCAAAGGCACCTACCGTAGGATAGTATGCAGCTTGGCTGGATTTAAGCATACTTCTTCTGATCTCCAAACCTGTTGTTGCTTTTTGAATATCAAGATTGTGTTTTAAGACATCTTTATCTGAAAGGTTTGGCATAGCTACTTCAGATTTTGGCGGAATAATCTTTGCAACTTTTTGGTTGAGTAAAAAGCTGATATAGTGATAGAGCAGTTTTTTATTTGCTTCCATCTCTACCAAAAGTCTCTCAACATTCCCTTTTTTTGCCTGTACTTCAAGCAGATCCACTCGTTTTGCATACCCTACATCAATCATTGTTTTTGTTGTGTTTTCCAATGTATTGATATTATTGAGAATTTTTGTTAAGTTTTTAATGGAAGAGTCAAGGAGTGCCATATCGTAGTAACTTTTTCTTAACTCATAGCTTTTTTCATTAAAAACTTTCTTTTTATCCAACTTTTTAAGTCGTACCATCTCATTCATAATTTTGGTATAGCTGCTGATAGCAAAACCGGTAAAGAGCGGTACTTCATATTTTAACTTACTTTGGAAGAAGTTTCTCGAACCCGGATAGTTAAGGTTTTGAGGCGGATCTGTGTACATAGCGTTACATGCTGCCATATCTCCACCTTGACACAAGCCAAAGTTTGCCATAAATTCATCTGCACCAAAATCCCCAAAATTGGCCTCTCTTGATGTCAGTTTAAAGCCAAAGACATTCCCTGCATCATTAGAACGTGCAAAGTCCTGTGTGAAAGTGAGTTTACCCCAATTCATTCCCGAGACTGTATCTGCCTCTGCTTTTGCACTTTCTATATCAAGTTTGGCTGCCTTGATCTCCAGGTTTTGAGATTTGAGTATCTCTAATGCCTGTGTGAGTGAAAGTGCATCAGTTGTTGCCGCATTTGCACTGAGTATCAGAGCAAACGAAAGCATACTTATGATTTTTTTCATCGTTTGTTTTCCTTCTTAAATTGTTTATAAATTTAAGAAAAGATTATAACATATATGTTCTTTTTCTAGTGTTATAGCACTCTAATATTGAAAGATTTAGTGTATAATTGTCAGATGAAATCAATATATGTAACGCTTTTTCTCATATTTTTTCTGTACACTTCGCAACTTTTATCAAATGAACTCAAAAATGCAACATCTCCCTACCTTTTACAGCATGCTGATAATCCTGTTAATTGGATGCCTTGGGGAGTGGCTGCATTTCAAAAAGCAAAGCAAGAGAAGAAGGCTGTTTTTCTCTCTATCGGCTATTCTACTTGTCACTGGTGTCATGTTATGGAGCAGGAGAGTTTTACAGACAAAAAACTTGCAACACTGTTAAATAGATATTTTGTCCCCATCAAAGTCGATCGTGAAGAGATGCCTCAAATTGATGCCTATTATCAGAGAGTATATCAAAACTATACGGGGCGTATCGGCGGATGGCCTTTAAGTGTTTTTATGACCCCGGATAAAAAACCTTTTTTTATTACAACCTATATTCCACCGAAAAAAAGAAGTTATGCAGAGGGGATGGATACTCTTTTGTTAAAAGAGCATAAAATATATCAGGATAAACAGGCACTCTACCTGGCAATTGTATCTCTTGCAAAAAAAGAGAAAAAAGAGCTAAAGAGAGATGAAAAAAGTCTCTCTTTGAAGGAGTTGCAAAAGAGTATGCAACGTGCTTATGATACTATTTATGAAGGCTTTGGACGAGGAAAAAAATTTCCGGAAGCATCCAAGATCGAGCTCATGCTTGATCTTGCTGCACTTTTAGATGACAAAGAGCTCTCTCATGATGCCTTCTCTATGCTTGATACTATGGCTTTAAGAGGTTTGTATGATCATGTAGATGGTGGTTTTTTTCGTTACTGTGTTGATGCTGCATGGGAGATTCCGCACTTTGAAAAGATGCTTTATAATCAGGCAGAACTTATCTCTCTTTACACTCGTGCCTATCTCTTAAGCAGGAAAAAACTTTATAAAAAGATTGTTGATGAGACTATCGGTATGCTTGAAAAGCGATTTGAGAAAGAAGATCTCTTCTGGAGTGCGAGTGATGCAGATTCAGAGGAGCAAGAGGGTGCTTACTATCTTTTCTCTATGCGAGAGATAGCCAAAGCCCTGCAAAACAATTCCCATAAAAAAGAGATTGAGAGTGCTTTGGATATGTTTGAAAATGGTAATTTTCAAGGAAAAGAGCATCTAAACTTCTATACAAAAGATCGTCCAAAAGGTTTTGGGGATTTTAGAAAAAAACTACAGCAGATCAGAGAAAAAAGAGTTTTTCCTTTTATAGACAAAAAGATAAATACCGCATGGAATGCAATGGTGATTGAAGCACTTTTTCAAGCTTCTGTGATAGATAAAAAGTACAGAGAAAAAGCAGAAAAAAGTTTACAAAAACTAGAAGATCAAAGTTTTTTTCATGGACAACTCTATCATCAGGCATTTGTAAACAGAAAAGTGCAACAAAAGGGACTCTTGGAAGATTATGCTTTTTTCATAGGAGCACTTATCGTCGCTTATGAGTGTGATTACAATGAGGAACATCTGGAGTTTGCATACTATCTGCTAAGAGAAGCAAAAAGAAAATTTTATAAAAATGGTATTTGGTACCTCAATGAGGAGGGAGAGGCTGTAGCAGCTGATCTTAATGATAAATATTATACATCTGCAGAATCAAAAATGATGCAGGATATTATTAAACTTGCTGCGTTAAAAGGCTCTTTTAAAGATGAAAAACTCTTTCTTGATAGCCTGAAAAAACGAAAAAGGGATCTTTTAAAAGAGGGTATCAATGCTCCTGCTTATATTCGTGCCTATCTGATGGATCATGAGGGCGTTATTGTTTTGAAGAGTTCGCAAAAAAATTTAGAGAAGAATCGTAGTGTGATTTTGCAAAATGACTATCCTTATCTGCTTACAAAAGCAAAACCTTACAGTGATTATCTTGCCTGTAATCTTCGGCAATGTTTTATAAAAGAGCAAAATATAACTGCTGTTATGCAAAAAGTGCTAGAATATAAAAAATATCCAAGAGGAGAGTAGATGCGAAGCATAGGACTTTTAGGAGCTGTCTCTATAGGAATAGGCGGTATGGTCGGTGGTGGTATATTTGCTGTTTTGGGTGAGGCTGTCTCTTTGGCTCACGGTGCAACAGCTGTAGCTTTTGGCATAGCCGGATTGGTTGCCATTTTTACAGCCTACTCCTATGCAAAGCTCTCTGTAGTGTACCAGAGTGAGGGTGGAACGGTTACCTTTATAGATAAGGCTTTTGGTGATAACATTCTTTCAGGAAGTGTCAACCTTATGCTCTGGCTAAGCTATCTTGTTACTATCTCACTCTATGCTACGGCATTTGCTTCTTATGGAGAGACTTTTTTTAGTGAGAAGAGTTTTTGGATACACCATGGTCTTATTACACTCTCTATTGTTTTACCGGCAATTATCAATCTTGTCAGTGCCTCTTTTGTCGGTAAGAGCGAGACGGTTATTGTCGTTATTAAAGTATCTCTTTTGATTTTGGTAATTGTAGCGGGTGCACCTTATGTTGATCCTCAGCGGATGGTACCGCAAAACTGGGGTACACCTTTTTCTATTGTTGTTGCCGGAATGATTATTTTTGTAGCGTATGAGGGATTTGAGTTGATAGCAAATGCTGCTGAAGATATTAAAGAGCCACAAAAAAATCTGCCGCGTGCTTTTTATGCTTCGGTTTTGATTGTAATTGCTCTGTATGTGCTGATTTCTGTGATTACAGTAGGAAGTGTTGATGAAAATGCTCTGATGAAAGCAAAAGATTATGCTCTTGCCATTGCTGCTGAGCCTGCTCTTGGGCATACCGGTTTTATTCTTGTTGCTTCTGCTGCACTGCTTTCAACATTTTCTGCCATTAATGCTACCATTTACGGTAATGCCCGTCTTGGGTATATTGTCGCAAAAGATGGAAAACTGCCACGATCATTGATGGATGAAGAGAAATCGGGAGTCCCTTTTAAAGGTGTCTTATATACAACGCTGTTAAGTCTTGTTTTGGCAAATACGATCGATTTGACAGAGATAGCCATTATAGGCAGTGCAGGCTTTTTACTTATCTTTTTTATTGTGAATATAAGTGCATATAGACTGAGAAAGATGATTCATGCAAATAGGATTATTCTCTTTTTTGCATCTCTTTTTGCTTTCTTGGCACTTGTGACTCTGCTCTATCATACCTATAGTTCAAATCCTAATGCAGTGATGATTTTTATGGCTTTTATACTGATCTCGCTCTTTTTTGAACTTGTTTACGGACGTTATATACGGGGGCAGTTTTTCTTTAGAAGATACAAAAAGTAGCTTTTATCTTAATCTTTCCCTAACATAGAAGGAGTATAATTTTCTCTATATATATAAAGATAACAGGAACTTTTATGAGAAAATTTCTATTTTTCAATCTTCTTTTGGTATCTGCGCTCTCCGCTGAAGTTTTGACACTGCAGCAGAGTATAGATACGGTACTGAAGAACTATCCGGATGTAAAGAGTTTTATGTTGAAAATAAAACAGTCGGAAGCATCGTACAAATCTGCCTATGCAGACTATATGCCTCAGATTGATCTGCATGCGCAGTATAATGCAACACAAACCTATGTTTTTCCGGTGAACGGATCATTTCATACTGTAGATGATACAGGCTGGGATGCAGGTGTCAACTTAAAACAAAAAGTTTGGGATTTTTCAAAAACATCTTCAAAGGTAAATGCTACAAAAGTTGACAAAGATATCTCCAAACTCTCTTTGGATGAGTTAAAGGCACTCTTAACCTACAAGGTAAAAAATCTTTATGAGTTGATGGTTGTGCAGTCAGAAGCTATTGTTGTAAGAAAAAAAGATCTTGAATCAAAAGAGGCCTACTATGCACAGGCAAAGGCGTTGGTAGAGCAGGGTTTAAAAACAAAAGCAGATGCAAGCCGTTTTCTCTCTGCTGTCTATGTTGCAAAAGATAATCTGGCTGTCGCCCAGAGTGCTTACAATAAAGCAAAAACAACACTCTCTTTGTATATGAATATGCCTATTTCTGATAGTGTCGAGTTGGAGGGTGACTTTTTAAAACGTGATTTTCATGCTGCTGCGGATCTGCAAAAAGAGATTTTAAATAATAACTATACACTCCGTATTGATGCAAAAAATGTTGAAAAAAATATTTTACTTCATAAATCTGCAAAAGCTTCACATTATGGTTCTATTGATATTGTTGCTTCGTATGATCATATGGATACACTCAATGAGTATGATGCAAAAGTAGCCGGTATTACACTTAATGTACCGCTTTACAGTGGTGGAAGAGTCTCTGCTGAAGCACAAAAAGCAGCAATCGGTGCACAGATAGCAAAAGAGCAGCAACGCTCAAGAGAGTTGGCAATTAAAGATGAGTTGCATAACCTTCTTTTTGATATTGAACGATATAACAAAACAATAGCAGCAAAAAAAGCACAGCTTGATTCTGCTTTGAGTACAAAAAATGTTTTAGATGCACGTTATAAAGAGGGACTCTCTACCTATATAGAGGTGCTTGATGCAACCTCTTTGGTTTTAAATGCACGACTTGGATTGTTGGAGGCATACTATTCCCGTGCGTTGAGTATTGACAGAATTGACTATTTAAAAGGAAAAACAGAATGAACAGAGTAATAAAATATGCAGTTGCGGCTTTGGTAGTTGTTGCAGGAGTGACACTCTTTTATAACAAAGTCTATATCCCAAAAAGTACCTATGAGAAGGTAATGCCGACAGAAGGTGATTTACGTGTTTCTGTCTTTGGAATAGGAAATGTAGGGGCAAAAGATATCTATAGTGTCAATGCTTTGGTTGGCGGTAAAGTAGTACGTATTACCAAAGAGGCTGGAGATTGGGTCAAAAAAGGGGAGTTACTACTTGTTATGGACCCCGTTGATCTGCCTGAGTTACTGCAAGAGGCAAAGATTGCTGTAAAAAAAGCTACTTTGGAGTATGAAGCATCCAAAAAAGAGCTTGCATCACTTTTTGCGCAGAAGCGATTGGCACTTGTAACCTATAAACGTTATGCAAAACTAAAAGAGCACTCGTTTGCTTCACAATCTGAATATGATAAAGCAAAAGCAGATCTTGATGCAGTTGATGCACAGATTGCTGCAAGCAGAGCAAGAATAAAATCAGCAGCAGCAGAGATAGAGCGTGCGGGTAAAAATGTTGAAGCTTTAGAGGTCAAACTCTCAAAATATAATGTTTTTGCTCCTGTTGATGGTTATGTTATCGCACGAGAGGCGCAAAAAGGTGAGAGTGTTGTTCCGACACAGCCGATCTTGGAGATAGTCGATCCAAAAACAGTATGGATTAAAGCTTATATTGATGAGAAGATAAGCGGTGCTGTCAAAGTAGGACAAAAGGCAACAATCACTTTACGTTCACAATCAGATAAAAAGTTTTCAGGAGTTGTCAAACGTATTGCACCGCAGAGTGATGCCGTAACAGAGGAGCGAGAGGTGGATGTGGCATTTGAAACATTGCCGATACCTTTTTATATGAATGAGCAGGCTGAGGTTCTCATAGCAACAAAAGTTTTAAAAAATGTTGTAAAAGTTCCCTTAAATCTCTTAATTCATAAAGGCGATAAAGTCGGCGTATGGGTAGATAACGGATCCAAGGCACATTTTAATGTTGTAAATGTCAAAGGGATGAACAGTACGGAGGCTGCTGTAGAGGGTTTAACACTTCAGCAGAAGCTGATCCTTCCTGCTCCAAACAAAAAACCTCTTTCTGAGGGTTCAGGCATTCACTGATGATTAATTTAGCACAAAAAGATATAGCACATACCTTTGGCAAGTTTATTGTAACAGCCATGGGGGTTGGAATGCTGCTTGGTATTGTTCTTATTATGATCGGAGTCTATCGCGGTATGATTGTTGATGCCGAGGTACTTCTTGATGATTTAAATGTAGATTTGTGGATCGTTCAGGAAAATACACTTGGACCCTTTGCCGAATCTTCACGTCTGCATGAAGACCTGAAAAATACACTTCGTGTTATTGATGATGTTGATAAAACTGCAGCTTTGACATTTCAAAATATACAGTTGCCTTCAAAAACAAAACCTGTTCGTGTTGTGGCTGTCGGTTTTGATCCTTTCGGATCTATTGATCCTATTAATCCTTCACGTTTGAGTGCAGGGAGAGGGATTGTCCGTAATCATTATGAGATGGTTGTCAATGACAAGCTTGGTTTTAAGCTGCATGATAAAATTCCTTTGGGAAGAAATGTCTATACGGTGGTTGGTTTAACGCATGGAACAGTCTCATCCGGTGGTGATCCTCTGGTCTATATCAGTCTCAAAGATGCGCAGGAGTTGCAATTTTTGTACTCCAATGCACGTATTCGCAATGACAGAGTACGAGGGCTTGGCGGAGGAGATTCTCACATGGTAAATACCATTGTTGCTACACTCAAAGAGGGGTATAACATTGATGATGTGGCAAAAAATATCAGAGAATGGAAACATAAAAGTGTCTATACAAAAGAGCAGCAAAAAGAGATTTTGACTAAAAATCTGATTGAGAGAGCATCAAAACAGATAGGGCTTTTTACCGCTATTTTGGTTGTTGTTTCAACGATTATTATTGCTCTTATTATCTACACTATGACACTTGAGAAGATGAAAGAGATCTCTATTATGAAACTTATAGGTATTCCAAACAGTATCATTATAAAGATGATTGTTCAGGAGACACTTCTTTTGGGATTTTTGGCATTTATTTTTGGGAATGTATTTTCTCATCTGATCTATACAAAATTTCCAAAACGTGTTGTTTTGGAGATTCCTGATGCATGGATGCTCTTTTTGGTTGTTATGATAGCATCCATACTCTCCTCTTTTATAGGTGTGAAAAAAGTAATCTCTGCAGATCCTGCAGCAGCAATAGGTGGTTGATATGAGTGATAAGCAGAGTATAAAAGTAGAAAATCTTGTAAAGCACTTTGGTAGTGGTGATAATTTGGTTCGTGTTATTGAGGGAGCCAATTTTCGAGTCAATAAAGGTGAACTTGTTGCTTTGATTGCGCCGAGTGGGGCAGGGAAGACAACACTTTTAATGATGATCGGCTGTGTTGAAGAGCCGACAAGCGGTACTATCTGGCTTGGGGATGAAAAGGTTTATGACAATAAGTGGCTGACACGTGAGACACGGAAAATTCGTCGTGAAAAGATAGGGTTTATCTTTCAGGCGCACTATCTGATTCCTTTTTTAAATGTTATTGAGAATGTAACACTTGTGCCACAGACAAACGGTGTCTCCAAAAAAGATTCAGAAGCAAAAGCGATGGAGCTTTTAAACTACTTTGATATAGGTGACAAAGCACATGCAATGCCCTCAGAACTCTCCGGTGGTCAAAACCAGCGTGTTGCCATTGCCCGTGCTCTTGCCAATACTCCTGAAATTATTTTGGCAGATGAACCGACGGCTGCCTTGGATCTGGAGCGTTCTGTAGATGTTGTCAAGATGCTTAAAAAGATCGCTGTTGAACAGGATGTTGCTGTTATTATGGTAACCCATGATGAAGCGATGTTGCCTCTTTGTGACAGAATATTAAAGATAGAGAATAAAAAAGTGGTATCGAGTGAGGTTCCAAAGGGAAGTCACCTGCTTTAAAAAAGTAAAACAGCAGTGCAAAATTAAGAGATGATTTATAAAAAAGGAGTACAATTTCTACAGCTCTATAGAAAACAAACAGATATAACATCAAAAGGATAGAAGATGAGTAAAACTATTATTGAAGAGTTGGCAAGCAGAAAAGCTGAGATTGAAAAAGAGATTGAACTACTTTTTAAAGTCAATATGAAAATTACAGATTGGGATGTACCTGAACCTGATGATAAAGAGGCGGCTAAGCTTTTACTTGATATTATGCAAAAAAAGATAGACGCAATTCGTGCAGATGTAGAAGCCGGTAAATACAGTAACTATTAAAATTATTAAAAATTACAAGGAAAAAAGATGAGTTCACATAAAAATAAAGAGCATTTGGAAAAGATTAAAGATGCTATTGTTAATGCAAAAGAGTTAGATGAATCACAAAAGAGTGATAGTGTTAAAAGAGTAGAAGAGTGGGCTTTGGAAGATAGAGCATTTGGAACACTGCAAGAAGAACTTTTAGAGATCAGTGAGTACTTTGAGACACTTTTTGCAGAATTGGGACTGAGTAAATAATAAAAATAAAGGATATCGTATAGATATGCAGATGGTTGTTGACTCCCTTCGTCAAAAAGGGAAAATTTTTAAAAAAATGCAGGAGATTGCTCCCAAAGATCTGGGAGTGAGAAACAGAATCAAAATTTATAAGGCAACAGATATAAATGGCTACTTCTGGGCTATCTTTGCTGTGAGTCAAAAGAGTCGGATTTTGATGAAAGATGTGCATAAATTTGAAGAGATCTATGCAAAATTGACAATTTTTTGCGATCACAACTTTAAGTACAAGATCCTCTTTGTAGATGCACCGCTCTGTTCAAAAGCGGCAAAAGCTTTTAAAGAAGCGGGCTGGAAGATACAGTAATGCTTCTGTGTGATATCGGTAACACCTCCTACCACTTTTTAGATGGAGAACTCTCTTTTAAAAAGAGTGTCGCTTCATTTAACCCTCTTAAGATGAAAGAAAAAATCTACTACATCTCAGTAAACAAAAAGGTAAACAGTGAGCTTGCAGGGCTTAGTAACTGGATAGATCTCTCTGAGTATATCGATATGTCGCACTATTATGATACGATGGGCATTGATCGAATCGTAGCCTGTGAGATGGTCAAAAACGGTGTAATCATTGATGCCGGGAGTGCAATTACTGTTGATGTGGTAAAAAACGGACGTTTTGAGGGTGGTTTTATCTACCCCGGAGTTGTTGCTATGCAAAAAAGCTATGAAAATATCTCTCCTGCACTTGCATATTCATTTAATTTTGACCTTGCATTGGATATAATGCCAAAAAATTCTCAAGATGCTATCTCATACGGATATTTAAAAACACTCTATAGCGAAGTGATGTCACATAAAATGCCAATCATATTGACCGGCGGTGATGCGAAGCTATTTAAAAAGATATTTAAAGATGCCAAAGTTGATGAAGAGCTTATCTTCAAGGGAATGAAAAAGATAATACAAAGGGCTGATATATGCTAACAGTTGCACTTCCTAAAGGTCGTATTGCCAAAGAGACTTTAGAGATTTTTGAGACTATTTTTGGTGATAGTTTTAAATTTGATGACAGAAAACTGATTTTGGAGACTCCGAAATTTCGTTTTTTACTTGTAAGAAACCAAGATGTTGCAACCTATG
>Ga0256843_1001646_pt1 | contig 17372 bp, 15 predicted proteins | sample AlvinellametaG_FD_191572 | JGI IMG/M metagenome (GOLD analysis project Ga0256843, IMG submission 191572) | Pompeii worm associated microbial communities from hydrothermal vent at the East Pacific Rise, Pacific Ocean - Alvinella | ecosystem: Host-associated > Annelida > Integument > Unclassified ... | reverse complement strand
TATTGGAGTAAATATTCAGCTCTATTTTAATACTAAATTTCTAAATTTAGATTTTAAATATTTTTTAAAACATCAGCTCTACTCATTTCTTTTTTTTGTTACTATCGCATTAGCTATTAGAGGTTTAGTTGAACTCTCATCGCCTCTCTTAACACTTACTCTATCAGCTACTATATACACTCTTTGGGTTATAATTTTTAGCTATATTTTTCCTCAAATTTTTGCTACAAGCAGAGAAGAGATAGAGACTATATTTTTAAGGTTAAAAAATGCAATTAAAAGAAAAATTAAAAAATAATCTATTAACTATTGGTTCATGGATAACAATCCCTCACCCCTCAATCGTAGAGATTATGGCAACAGCCAACTTTGAGTGGCTCTGTATTGATATGGAGCATACTGCAATAGACTTAACCCAAGCTCAAATATTAATATCGACAATTCAAGCAAATAGAATGAAGGCGTTAGTGAGAGTGAGTAAAAATGAAGAGGTCATCATAAAGAGGGTTTTAGATATTGGAGCAGATGGGGTAATTGTGCCAATGATAAATAGTGCAGATGATGCAAAAAAAGCAATAGACTTTACAAAATATCCTCCAATTGGAAAAAGAGGAGTTGGACTATATAGAGCTTCAAAATATGGAACAGCTTTTGATGAGTATAAGGAGTTTGTAGAAAAGGAGCTTGTTATAATTGCACAAATAGAGCATATTGAAGCTGTTGAGAATATTGAAGATATTATTACAACAGATGGAATAGATGGGACAATTATTGGTCCATATGATTTATCGGCCTCTATGGGATATGCTGGAGAGTTTGAAAGAGATGATGTAAAAGAGGCTATAAAAAAAGTGGAGTTAGCTTGTAAAAAGCATAATAAACCATATGGATTTCATGTAATCTCATCAGAGCCAAAAGAGCTTCAGAAAAAAATTGATGAGGGTTGCACCTTTTTAGCATATAGCCTAGATTTCTTCTTTTTAGGAGATAGTGCAAGAGATGGTATGAAAAAAATCAGGAATGGAGAATTGAAAATGGAGAATTGAGAATGAGGGATAGCAATATTTTAGTTCAAAAATCATTCTCTTTTGCAATAAGAGTTGTAAATCTTTATAAATATTTAACTCACAATAAAAAGGAGTTTACCCTTTCCAAACAACTTTTACGAAGTGTAACCTCAATAGGAGCTAATATAAACGAATCACAAGAAGCACAAAGTAGAAATGATTTTATCTCAAAACTCTCAATTGCACTAAAAGAGGCAAGAGAAACAAAATATTGGATTGAACTTTTAAAAGAAACAGATTATTTAACAGATAAAGAAGCAGATAGTATAAGAGAAGATATAATAGAACTAATAAAAATATTAACAACAATAATTAAAACGACAAGGAGTAATAGTGCCAAATAAAAAAGATAAATTCTCAATTCTCAATTCTCAATTCTCAATTATATCTATAATTCCCGCAAGAATGGGTTCTAGTAGATTTCCAAATAAACCAATGGCTGAAATTTTGGGAATGCCAATGATTGGGCATGTATATAAGAGAGTTAAGATGAGTTCTCTCTTGGATGAGGTATATGTGGCAACTTGTGATGAGGTTATATATGATTATATAGTCTCTATTGGGGGAAAAGCTGTAATGACAAGCGATTGTCATGAGAGGTGTAGTGATAGGTGTGCAGAGGCTATGTTAAAGATTGAAAGAGAGACTAACCAAAGAGTAGATATTATGGTTATGGTGCAAGGTGATGAGCCTTTGACTTTCCCAGAGATGATAGATGAAGCAGTCTCTCCAATGTTAAAGGATAATAGTATAAAGATTACAAATTTAGTAGCTGATATTGAGACTATAGAGGAGTTTGAAGACCCAAATGAGGTAAAAGTTGTTATGGATTTAGAAGGCAATGCCATCTATTTTAGTCGTGAACCAATTCCAAGTAGAAAAAAGGGAGTAGATAGAGTTCCTATGAAAAAGCAGGTTTGTGTAATCCCTTTTGAGAGGGATTTTTTACTAAAATATAATGAGATAGAACCAACCCCACTTGAGATAATTGAATCAGTCGATATGATGAGAATAATTGAGCATGGAATGAAAGTTAAAATGATACCAACAAAATATAAGACAAAAGCAGTAGATACTCCAGAGGATTTAAAAAGAGTTATTGAGATGATGAGAGAAGATAAGCTATTTAAAATTGGATATTAAAATATGAAAAAATACTTAGTTACAGGTGGGGCAGGGTTTATTGGAAGTGCTATTGCAAAGAGACTCTTAGAGAGTGATAATATTGTATATATTATAGATAATTTAAAGACAGGATATCTAGAGAATATTCCAGAAGGAGCAATATTTATTGAAGGAGACTTTAGTAAAGATGAGACCCTTGATAGGCTAGAGAATATAAGATTTGATGCAATTTTCCATATTGGAGGGCAGAGTTCTGGGGAGATTAGTTTTGAAGACCCAGAGTATGATTTAAACACAAACACCCTCTCAACTCTAAAACTACTCCAATATGCCAAAGAGACCAATTCTAAAAAGTTTATATATGCTTCAACGATGTCAGTATATGGAGAAGATGGAAAAAAAGAGCAATTTAGTGAAGAAGATAGAACAGAGCCAAAATCATTTTATGCTGTTGGAAAGTTAGCAAGTGAGAAATATTTGAGTATTTTCCAAAGAGAGTATGGAATAGATTATACAGCCCTGAGATATTTTAATGTATATGGAGAGGGGCAAAACCTAGAAAACCTAAAGCAGGGAATGGTAAGTATATATTTAAAGCAGTTTTTTGATAATGAGTTTAGAGAGGTAGAAGTTAAGGGGAGTTTAGAGAGATTTAGAGATTTAATATATATTGATGATGTAGTAGATATTACTATAAGTGCTTTAGATAACCCAAAGTTTAAAAACCAAATTGTAAATGTTGGAACTGGTAAAAAGACCACAGTAAGAGAGATTTTAGAGCTTATAAAAAAACAAAGCAGTATAGATAAAAAAATAGTAGTAACTAGTGGCACAAAGGGAGACCAGTTTGGCATATATGCGGATATTACTAAATTAAAATCTATATATAAAAAAGAGCTAACCCCTTTTGAGGTTGGATTGGAGAGAATGATTGAGTGGGTTAAGGAGTTAAAACCTCCCAAAGAGTCCCTTGAGGTGTATCCATAATGGATATGCCCATCTCTTTTAACTCTTCTCTAATTCTATCTGCCTCTTTATACTCTTTTTTCTCTTTTGCTTTGGCTCTTTTTGCAATTAACTCTTCTATCTTTTCTCTCTTTTTACCATCTACACCAATTTGGAAATAGCTAAAAGGCTCTCTTCCACCAATTCCTAGGAGTCTATCTATTAATTCTATATTTGCTAATATCTCTTTTTTAAAATTTTTATCTTTTGGATTTTTATCTAATTTTTCGTTTGATAAAGTTATCATTTCATCAACAATAGATAGAGCCACTGATATATTTAAATCATCACTCATGGCCTCTAGTAGTCTATTTTTAAAATCTCTATTTGGAATGGATGATTTTATATTTGATACTCTCTTTTTTAATCTATATAATTTATCTAGTCTCTTTTTAGAGGATATTAAATCCTCTTCATTAAAGTTAAAATCATTTCTATAATGGACGGAAATTAAATAGTATCTTAGAACCTCGCCATCATATACTCTTAGTGCATCTTTTACAAAAAAGCTATTTCCCAAAGATTTGCTCATCTTCTCCCCATCAATTTGAACAAACCCATTGTGCATCCAATATTTTGCAATCTCTTTGCCTGTTGCACATCTAGTTTGAGATGCTTCATTTTCGTGGTGTGGAAATATAAGGTCAGCTCCTCCTCCATGTATATCTATTGTATAGTTTTTATCTCCTTTAAAATGTTTTTCTATCATAGCTGAACACTCAATGTGCCACCCTGGACGACCACTATTTAATTTGCTATCAAAGCAGATATCATCTTCTCCTTGACAACTCTTCCATAATACAAAATCTTTTGGATTTCTCTTTAGAGAGTTTGTATCTATTCTACTTTGGGTCTTGGTTTCATCTACAACTTGATTGGATATAGTCCCATATTTACTATCTTTTGAGGTATCAAAATAGATATCTCCATTTTTTACTCTATATGCTATATCTCTTTCTAATAGTTTGGAGATAAAGTTTTCTATAGCATCAAGAGACTCTGTAGCTTTTGGTTGGATTGTAGCATCAATAACATTTAGAGCTCTCATATCTTCTAAATATCTATTTATATAATAGTTCGTAAGTTCTGATAGAGTTTTATTTGATCCTTTTAATTTTTTAATGATTTTATCATCAATATCTGTAAAATTTCTACAAAGAGTTACACTATATCCTAATTCTCTTAGAGTTCTATATAGTAAATCAAAGCTTAAAGCACTCTTTGCATGACCTAAATGGGCATTATCATATACTGTAGGACCACATACATATATAGAGACTCTATCTTTAAATATAGATTCAAACTTTACTTTTTCTCTCTTTACACTATCAAAAATATGCATAAAAATATATCCCTTTTTAAAAGAATTATAACAAAATTAGTATGTTATTTGCTCTATTATATTTTTTATAATATTTTGTAATTTTTTTATTTAATTTTTATATCTTTAAATGCTTATATCAATTTCTATATTTAGAATAAAAAAAATATAAAATGTTAAAAAATATTCTGTTATTATCATAAAGGGAGCTATTTTAAGGAGGTTTTTTGAATATGAATATTAAAAGAGTTCTTTTTTATTTTATATTGTTTATATATATTTCTGGTTGTGGAGATAATAGTAAAAATCGGCCACTTTCTCTATCTACTATATCAATATCTCCATTATCTGTTACTTATGAAAAGAGTTTGGATTTTGATAATTTAAATCAACCTATAAAAGAGGAGTTTAGCGGATTTGGTTATATTGAGTATGAGTATGATTATAGTGGTAATTTAGTTATACAAAGAGTAGAGAGAGAAGGTGAGTTATGAGAAATATATTTATTGTATTTTTTTTACTATTTGGTTTTTTTAGTCTAAAGGCTGAAGATATTCCAAAAGTTGATATTATATTTATAGTAGATACATCTGGGTCTATGGACGATGAAGCAAGGGCTCTATTTGATTCTATTGATAGGGTTGTATCTAATTTATCCTCTATTTTAGATATAGATACAAAGCTTTGGGGTATTACAGAGACAAAATGGGAATTAGACTCAAATGTGAATGAGAATATTAAAAATCCAACTTCTAATAATATTGAAGATTGGGGGCCTGCTGTTTATGATGTTGTATCAAAATATGATGGTTGGAGAGATGGAGCAATAAAAATTGTTATTCCAATTTCAGATGAGTGTCCAGAAGATGGAGATGATTGTGATAGTGAAGATGAAAAGATTATAAAGCTTGCAAGAGATGAAGCTGATAGAAATGGTGTGCATGTTCTACCAATTATTGGAGGCTCTCCTCAACATATAGACTTATACTCTAAGATAAAACAGTTAGCATCTTCTCTATCTACTGAAGATGGTAAAATTATTGTAACTTCATCAGAGATTTTTGCTGATGAGATGGAAGATGTAATAGAAGATATTATTGCATCTGTTACTGGAAAAATTGTTAGAAAACCAGTTTTGGCAGAACCTGTATATATTGGAAAATATATCAAAGTTCCAATTATTAAAGCATCTGGTGCAATGTATATTGAGTGGCAAGTGATTGAAAATGGTGCTTTAGTAGAGACTAGAAGAAGTAAAAATATTCAAAGGGCATATATATCTGTTTTAGATAAGGCAAGTCACAATTTTTTATTAAAAGTTCGATCTGTTGGGATAGATAAAGATGGAAGAGAGATATATAGTGGTTATTCATCTATTAATATAGAGTATATTGGAACTATTTCTAATTTAATATCAAAATGTAAAAGAGAACCAAATATGCTACAGTGTAAAACCCAAAGAGAGCTAATCTTAGAAGACAGAGCTTTGGATAATGGATTATTATATAATAGTATAGATATTACAAATGGGAATTTTAGATATTCTCATGTAGATATGGAGTTAAGTAGTGTAGGTTTTCCATTAAAAGTAGTAAGATACTATAATTCAATAGATTTAAAGAGGGGATGGAGTTTTAATATTATTAGTAGAATGGATACAGATAATATTAATTATATTAGAGTCTATTGGGGGGATGGAAGAGTAGAGACATTTATTAAATCTGAAACTGGTTGGAGTTCTAAATATGGAACATCTCTTATATATACTAAATCGAATTACTATATTGTAAAGAGGAGAGATGGGGTAAAATTTAAATTCTCTTTTGATGGAAAATTAGCTGAAGTTATTAATAAAAATGGATTGGGTTATATTTATGAATATGAATCGGATAGAATTTTAATTAAGGATAGTTTTAATAATCCACTATTAACCCTATATTTAGATAGTAATGGAAATATTTTATCTATTAGGGATATAGATAATAATGAAGTAACTTATAGCTATAATGAGAGTGGAGACATTGTCTCTTATACGAATAGAGAAAATCATACTACTACATATCAATATAGAAATGGTTTTTTAAGTAGTATAACTATTCCAAGTGGAAATATTTTATTTAAAAACATTTATGATTCAAATGGAAGAGTTGTTAAATATAGTAGTAGAGGTTTTACTACTAAAATTAGTTATGTCAATTTAGATAGATATACATATTTAATTCCAATAACTCTAATAAAATACCCAGATAAATCTACTAAAAGGTATATCAATTTTTATAATAGAGTAGTATCAACTATCTTTAATAGATTAAATATTAATTATAGTTATGATATCTTTAATAAAATCTCTAAAATTATAGATAGTCGTGGATATGAGTGGATTTTTTTAAGAGATGAGGCTGGGCATTTAGTAAAGAGAATTGAACCCTTAAATAGAGTCTATAGATATAGTTATAATGGAGATGGAAATTTGATTTTAATCAAGGATCCATTAGGTAGAGAGACAAAATTCTTTTATAAGAATTCAAATTTAGTAAAGATTAAATATCCAGATGGTTCTAATAAGAGGTTTGTATATAATGAAAATAATCAATTAATAGAGATTAAAAATCAGTTGGGAGATTCTATTTTATATAGTTATAATAGTCGAGGTCTTATATCTAAAGTTACACTTTCAAATGGAGCAGAGTTTAAATATAGATATACCTCTTTAGGAAAAGTTAGCACTATAGAAAATCCTTTTGGAGATATAAAAAAATATACTTATAATAGAGAGGGAAATTTAACCTCAATTCGAGATGAGGCTGGAAATATTACACTATTTAAATATGATATAGATGGTAATTTAATTGAAAAAATTGAAGCAAATGGGGCAAAGACTATCTTTAAATATAGAGATGGTTTAAAGAATGAGGTTATATATCCAGATGGTTCTAGTTTTAAGTATAAATATGATTATTTGAGCAGATTAATTCAGATAGAAGATGCAACTGGTGCTAGGTTTAAAATGAGTTATAACTATTTTGGAAAGCTCTCTAAAGTTATATATCCTAGTGGTAAATTTATTGAGTATAGATATAGTAAAGATGGAAAGTTTGTGGATATTATAAGGGGAGATGGAAGTAGATTTAGAAGGGAATATGATCCATTTGGAGAGCTTGTAAAGGAGTTTGATACCTTTAATAATCTTATGTATAGAATGAAATATAATCAACTTGGACTCTTAACTCTAATAGATAATGATGTTGAGAGTTTGAGTTTAGAGTATGATAGTTTAAAAAATATATCTAAATCTACACTCTCTGGTCTCTCTATTTTATTTAAATATAATAGTTTAGGTAATGTTATTAGAGTGGTTGATTCTAGGGATTTTGTATATGAATTTGAATATGACTCTTTAGGAAATCTAATAGAGTTTATGGATCCTTTAGGAGAGGAGATTTTGTATAGTTATGATATTTGTGGAAGGTTGGAGAGCTTTGAGATTGGAGATAGAAGAGTCTCTTTTGAGTATAATAGGGTAGGAGAGATAGAGAAGATAATTTATAGTGATAATAGTTCAATAGAGTATCATTATAATAGTTTGGGAAAAGTAGTTTTAATTAAAGATAAAAAAAGAGAGATATCTTATAGATATGATTTAATGGGTAGAGTTATTAGTAGAGTAGATACTTATGGGCATAGAGTTACCTATTTATATAATAGTTTGGGAAAAATAGCATCTGTTATATATCCAGATGGCAAAAAGATTGAGTATAAATATAATAGAGATGGTAATTTAAGCAAAGTTATAGATTTTAATGGAAATATTACAAGATATATTTATGATAAGGGTATGAAGCTCTCAAAAATTATATATCCAAATGGTTTTTCAACTATTTATAAGTATGATAAAAATAGAAGGTTAATAGGAGTTTTAAATTTAGATAGAAAAGGTAGAGCCTTTTGTGCAGATATTTTAACCAGAGATAATATAGGAAGAGTTAAAAATATAGCCTCTGTAAGTCCTTTAGAGCCGACTTTAAAATCAATTAGAAATTACTCATTATCATATAATGAAGTTAATAGAGTAGATGAATTTGAGTATGATAGTAGAGGTAATCTATTGGGATATTTGAATAATCATTTTAAATACAATATTAGAGATAGATTAATATATGCAAAAGTTGAGACTGGTAAATTTGAATTTAAATATGATGCAGAAAATAGGGTTATTGGTTTTTCAAAAGATGGGATTTATATAGAGTTTATTACAGATAAATTATTAGGAAATAGAGAAAAAGTTTTAGCAGATGTTAAAAATGGGGTTATAAATAGATACTATATATATGATAATTATGGCAATTTATTATATTCACTCTCAAAAGATAGTTCAATGCAGATATATTTTTATAACTATAGGGGAGATTGCACAGCTTTAATAGGAGAAAATGGAGATATTTTGAATGGATATATATACTCTATATATGGGGAGGTTTTAGATAGTTTTGAGAGGGTTGAGAATCGTTATAAATTTAGAGCAAAATATGGTGCCATGAGTTATGGTAAAAATTTAGTATATATAGATGGTAATTACTATTCCTCTTATCTTAAGAGATGGTTAAGTCCAGTATCTAAAGATATTAGATATGTATTAAATCCATTAGATTTAAATAGATATAGATTTAGAGTGTTAAAAGATTCTATATTAGATGTAGTTAAATCTAGATCAAATAGGCTTTTTAAGAAATATGATTTAAACGATACTAAAACCTGCTATAATTTCTCAAAAATCTAAGGAAACTGATATATGACAAAAGCTGGATTTATTGCAGTAGTTGGGCGTCCAAACTCTGGAAAAAGCACCCTTCTAAACTACTTAATTGGAGAAAAATTAGCCATGGTATCTAAAAAAGCCCAAGCTACTAGAAAGAGAATGAATATCATTGTAATGTATAAGGGGCATCAGTTGATATTTGTAGATACCCCAGGTATTCATAAAAGAGAGAGACTCATAAATGAGTTTATGCTAGAAGAGGCTCTTCGGGCTATGGGAGATAGTGATTTAATTTTATTTCTTTCACCTGTTACTGATTCACTAAGAGAGTATGAGAGATTTTTAGAGTTAAAAGAGTCAAAAAAAATTCCACATATTGTGGTTTTAACTAAAATCGATTTTGTATCAAATGAAGAGCTTTTAAAAAAGTTAAATGAGTATCAAAAATATCAAGATAGATTTAAAGCAATTATCCCATTTTCAGTTAAAAAAGGGGTTGGAAAAGAGGCACTTCTTGATGAGGTTGTAAAGTATTTGCCAGAGTCTCCACCTCTATTTGATACAGAGATAATGACTACTGATAATATCAGAGATATCTATAAAGAGTTAATTCGAGAAGCAATCTTTGAGAGTTTTAGTGATGAGATTCCTTATGAGAGTGATGTAACGATTGAGAAGATTTATGAGAGTGAGAAAATAGATAAAATCTATGCTACTATTATCTTAGAAAAGCCATCTCAAAAAGGGATAGTAATTGGAAAGAGGGGAGAGGGGATTAAGAGAATAGGTAGAATTGCTAGAGAAAAGCTAGAGCTATTTGCTAGAAAAAAGATATATTTAGATTTACATGTTTCAGTAAAAAAGGGCTGGAGTAAATCTAAAAAAGGGTTAGAAGAGCAAGGTTATATTTTTTAACCCTATTTAACTAAAAAATTACTATTTCTTAAAAAATATTTATAAGAAACATATACTGTTTTTTATATTCTCCTTTTTTTTAAACTTTTTTTCTTAAAATAATCTTACAAGCCAGAATTAATATCAATATTTATATAATTTATATCTATTATATTAAGAGAATGGAATTAAAGAGTTATGGCAACTAATATAGATCCAAGAATAAAGAAGTTTAAGAAGATTATATCTATTGATCCATATAATAATATATATTATGAATATAAAGATAAGAGTTTAAAACCTCTAAAAGAGTTATATTATGATGCTAAGAACTTTGTTATATCTTATGTAAAAAATCGAGATATGATTATTGCCTCATTAGATTTAGGGTATGGGATAGATGAGGCAGAGATTGAAGATATTATATTTATGAAGGCTTATGATGAGTTGGGACTTGATCCAGAAAAGGAGTATTCTATATTTCATCAAAGAGTCTCAAATGATCCAAATAGTGGAGTATATAATATCTTTATAATTGAGCCTGAAGTTTTAGAGCAAACTTTTGAGGCTACTTTAGAGAAGACAACATATATTGATTTAGTTATTCCAGCACCTCTTTTATATAAGAGTCTATACACATCAAATACCCTAGAGGCATCAGAGGCTCACTGTTTTATATATTTTACAATGGATGACGCTTTTGTTACTATATATAATGATGGGGAGTTTATCTATTCTAAATCTTTGGAGTTCTCTTTAACTCAAATATATGAGAGATACTGTGCGATGGTTGGGGAGCGAGTAGATGAGAAGGAGTTTTTTACCACTCTAGAGGCTGAAGGGTTAAAGGCTACTGATTCTATCTATCAACAGAATCTTATGAAGATATTTAATGATATCTTTTTACAGATAAATGATATTATTATCTATGCAAAGAGAGCTTATAGAATAGATATTATAAAGAGACTATTTTTGGGTTCAATTAAGAGTCCAATTATAGGTCTTGGGGATTATGGATATAACTATTTGGGGATTCCAGCCTTTAATTTAGATTTTAATTTTGATATTAAAAATGATGATTGGTATGTTGATCAGTTTCAATATATGATGGTGCAATCTGGGCTTGATTATATTCAGAGTCCAGATAAATTTGTAAATTTAACTCAAAATCCTAGACCACCAGTTTTTGCAAAGAGAGCTAGTGGACAATTTATTATAAGCACCATTTTGAGTTCTCTTGTTGCACTTGGGTGGCCACTTTATTATATATTTATTGCATACTCAACTGATGTATATAATCTAAAGTTAGATAGTGAAAATAGAAAGCTATCAGCTATTACTGCAAAATATAAAAAGATATTAAAAGAGAAGAGAGATACTATAAAAAAATATAAGAGTGAATTAAAAGGTTTAAAAGCTACCTTTGAGGGTAAGGCCAAGACATTGACATATATCCATGATAAGAAGGTAGATTATAATTTAAAATCTAAATTTTTAAATCAGATTGCAAAGGATTTAATAGAAAATGGAGTAAAAATTGAGGAGTTAAAGAGTGATGGAGATAATTTTACTCTCTATTTAGTAAGTGGTGATGATAAGAAGATTACAAAATATATTAAATATATCTCTTCTAAATACTCTAAAACTATAAAGCATATTGATATAAAAAGAATATCTCAAACACCAGAGGATTCACTCTATAGAGGTATTTTGAAAGTGAGTTTCCTATGAATAAGATACTACTTAGTTTAGATAGCTTCTTTAAAGATAAGAGTAATAGTGAAAAGTGGATGATTATATCTATGATTACTATTGTAATTGGCTATCTCTCTTATAGTCTATTTTTACCTTATGCTGAGGATAAATATAAAAAATCTATTGCAAGAAAACGACAATTAGATAAGAGTTTAATGGCAAATAAGCAATATCTTGCAGGAATTACTGTAAATGGAGATAGAGATTTTTATATAAAAAAGTATGATAATGATATTTTAAAGTTGGAAAAGGATATTAAAAAGACAAATGGTGATATTAATTATATATCATCGAAGTTAGAGGAGCTATCTCCTCTTCTATTTAACAAGGAGAGTTGGTCAAAATTTTTAGATAGCATTACAGCAGAGGCTAGAGAGCAAAAAGTTAAGATTGACTATATTAATAATGAGTATGTAGATAGTAATGGAAGTTTTGGGCATGTATTAGAGATTGCTGTTGGGGCTATTGGAGATTATCGAAATATTACAAAGTTTATAAATAAATTAGAAAAGAATATTTTAGTAACTGATGTATATCAGATGGATATTCGATTAGATGAGAATAAGACTACAAATATAGCCGATATAAATATTTCAGTATGGGGGATAAACCACTAATGAGAAGAGTTTTTTTAATTTTAATAGTAGCAATATATGCCTACTCCAATTCTCTAAGTTACGATGAGATAGCACAGATGGTAGAGAAGATAAAGCAAAAAAGAGAAGGGATTGGAGTAGAAGAGTTAAATGGAACTCCTAACCCCTTTACTATTGTAAAAGTAAAAAAGGTTGTTAAAAAGGTTAAAAAGGCTAAAGAGAAAAAGAGACCAAAAATTGTAAAGATAGTAGAACCAACCTATACCCTAACTGCTATATTTAATTCAAAGGCTTTTATAAATGGAAAGTGGTATGGATTAAAAGATAAGATAGGAGATTATAGAGTTGTATTTATTGGAGATGATAGTGTTGTAATTAGTAATCCAAGAGCTACTAAAAGATTGAAAATTGAATCGAATATAAAAAAGATAAATCTATTTGGAGGAGGGGATAAGAGATGAAAAAGATTATACTCGTGATATTTTTATATATCCCGCTCTTAGCTAGAGATTGCTCTACTCAAATGTTTAGTGTGACTTTAAATAGCTCTTTGACATATAGTGATGTAATTGAGAATTTAGCGGATGAGTGTGATTTATCAATTCTTATAAAAGATAAAGAGGCTGGGAAAAAATTACAAGAGCATATATATTTTATGACTTTAAAAAATGCTTCTTTATTAGAGTTTTTAGATACTCTTTTAAAAGAGAATAATATAGACTATGAGTTAGATGGAAATAATTTAAAGATTTCATATATTAGAACCAAAACATTTAAATTAAACTATTTAGCAGGAGATAGGACAGGCACAAGCAGTGCAAATATAAATATTGCAAATAGTAGTGGTGGTTCAAATAAGGGTGGTTCAAATGGCTCAAAAACAGGTGTTTCAATAAAGAGTAATGATGCTTTTAAGTTTTGGTCTAAAATTCAAAAAGAGATAAATGAACTAGTAAATAGACCAGAAGATAGCTACAAAGCCCCAGAGCCAATTGTAAATCCAGAGGCTGGAATGATAACGGTTACTGGGACAGTTAGACAGTTAGATAGGGTGCAAAATTATATTGATGAGATTTCTAGACAGTTAAAAAATCAGGTATTAATTGATGTAAATATTTTAAGTGTTACATTTGATGATAGTGCAACAACTGGTATTGATTGGTCACAGCTTCATAATCTGCAAAATCTATCTGTTTCTACTAAAATATCAAAAGATTCTAAGAGTATAGTAGCAGAGGGCTCTTTAAAGATAAATAATGTGATAAAGTTTTTAAAGACTCAAGGAGATGTAAAATCAATTTCAAATCCTAAGGTTTTGACTCTAAATAATCAGCCAGCATTAATTTCTGTAGGAAATGAGCTATTTTATAAGATTCAATCTACAACCTCTACAATTGGAACAAGTGGTGCTGGAACTCAAGGAAGTAGTGAAGAGGTAAACTCTGTATTTGCTGGAATTTTGCTTGATATTACCCCAGAAATAGCTGAAGATGGAACAATTACTCTAAAGATAAACCCATCAATTTCTGATACGCTTGATGCGGTAGAGAGAGATAGCACAGGTTCTAGAAATATCCCACCAGATTTATCTAGAAAGCAGATATCATCTGTTGTTACTATGAGAGATGGACAAAGGGTTATTTTGGGGGGACTTATATCTTCTAAAAGAGGAAAAAAGGTGTCAAAAGTTCCACTATTAGGAGATTTGCCCCTGCTTGATAACCTCTTTAAAAGAGAGCTAGAGATAAATACAGTAGAAGAGCTTGTTTTAATTATTACTCCACATATTATAAAGAGAGATAGTGATATATCTTTAGAGGATTTGGGGTATAGAAAGCTTAGCAATGAAGAAGAGTAAGTATAGTGCAGTAAAGAGTATATTTATAGATAGTGTTGATAATGATAATTTTGTAGAATTAGATACCATTCTTTTTAACTACAATATTTTAAAAGAGAGCCTAGATAAACCTTTAAAGATGATATTGCTATTTGGAAGACCTGGGACTGGTAAAAGTATGCTTTTAAATAGGCTCTATCACAATTTAAGAAATAAAAGAGAGATACACTATTTTGATGCACCAATTATTAGCGAAAAAGAGTTTTTAAATAAGATATATGAGTCTATATCTCATCAGAGAGTTCCTAAAAATATGAGGGTGAATTTTGATGGGTTATTAGATTATTGCAAGAGTTTAAAGGGTAGAAGAGAGATTGTATTTTTACTTGATGAGTGTCAATTATATAGTGAAGCTCTAATGGAGAAGATTAGGCTTTTATCTGATACTAGAGTTGTAAAGTTTGTAATAACTCTGCATAAGACTGATAATGAAGATATTTTAGCCAAAGAGCATTTTAAGACTCGTATTTGGGAGGTTATAGAGTTAAAGAATCTCTCAGTTGAGGATTTGGAAATTTTTATTCAAAAGAAGCTATTTCAAAAAGGTTTTGTAGAGGTTGCAAATATGTTTGAGGAGAGACATGTAAAGTTTATATACTCATGCACTAGAGGAAATCTAAGAGAGACAAATAAGTTTTTATATACGCTATTTAGTATATATGAGCATTATGATATTTATAATCCAGAGAAGATTTCACACACTAAACTTTCTAAAAAGATTTTAGAGATGACAGCAATTAAACTAGGATATATCCATGATTAATATAAAAGAGTTAGAGAGAAGATGGTTAAAATATAAGACAAAGAGTTTTTTGCTATTGGGCTCTATTGCCTCAATATTTGGAGCTTTAATTTATGGTGGATATTATATTCTTTTTAAATTAAGCTTTGAGCAAAATAGAGATGAGATAAAAAAAGTTGTCTCAAAGAGTGATTCTAATACCTCTTGTGTTTTAGATAATCGGACAAAAATCGTATCTAAAAGAGAAAAAATAGAGGATAATAGCTCTAAGAAGGCAAAAGATGAACAGTTATTTTTGACTCCAGTTATTCCAATAATAGAAGAGAGTGATGATAGAAGAACTAGGGCAAATAGGAGTATAAAGGTAAGAAGAAGTATTTCAAAAAAGGTAAGATATACAGCAAAAGTAAAATCTTCAATTCGTAAATTGCCAAAACCAGAGCCAACACCAAAACAGGTTCTATTTAATCCCAAGACAAAACAAAAGTTAGAGATAAAGATGAGTTCTCAAAACTATATGCAGATAATGAAAGAGAAATTTGCAAAAAATAAAAATCCACGAGATGCTATATTAATAGCAAAAGCATATTTTAGAGCTGGAAATTATGAAAAGTCAAAAGAGTGGGCACTAAGAGCAAATAGTTTAGATAAAAATTTAGAGGAGAGTTGGATTGTATTTGCTAAATCTAAGCAGATGTTGGGTCAAAGAGATGAGGCTTTAAATATTTTAATAACCTACTATAAAAAGAGTAGGTCAAAGAGAGTAAAAGAGTTAATTGAAAAAATTAAAACAGAGAGCATATAGATATGAGATATATACTACTTTTAATATTTACTCTACCTCTTTTTTCTGGAAATTTATCTAAGTTATATAAGCTATATGAGAAGCAGGAGTATGAGGCGGGGTGTAAATTGGCAAAGAGGCTATATAGAAGCTATTTGGACAATGAGAAATTTTTAACTCTATATGGCTTAAACTGTTTAGAGACAAATGATATAGATGAGATTGCAAAGCCTATGGTGCTTTTAAAAAAAAGTAGGGAATCTAGACAAAATGCTAGCTATTTTGGAACAATCTTGCTACAAAAACAGCTCTTAAAACAGGCACTATTAGATGGAAGAGAGCTTACTATTTTAAAGTTACCTACAACAAATTTTTATTTATCTAAAGTCTTTAATGCATTTGTAAGAGGTAACTATAAAAGAGATGGTAAAAAATATATTATAGAAGATGGTAATACTCTCTATCAATTATATATAGATAACAAGAGTAGAATGGTAATAGATTTATATAAGAGTGGAAGATTTTTGAAGCGATATATTTATAATTAGGAGATATTTAATATGGATATGATGTTAAGAAGAGTTTTAGATATTTTAATAGATAAGGGTGTATTAGATGAAGCGAAGTTAAATCTATTTATTCAAAAGTTTGGTGAAAGTAGAGTTACTATAGATAATCTTAGAAAGGTTAGACTATTAAATATAGATAAGATGGAGGATGCTCTAATTGAAGAGTTAAGAGTCCATAATATTGAGATAGAAGATTTAGACTCTGTAGCTGGAATTGATACTAGTAGGATTTTAAAAAAGATTGCAAATAAGCTGGGAGTTGAGTATATAGATTTAAATAGTATAGAGATAGACTATAAACTCTTAGAGAGGCTTCCACTAAAACAGCTTTTAAAATATAATGCTCTGCCTTTATATATGGAAGAGGATATGACAGTTACTGTAGCTTTTGAGAATCCAAATGATTTTGAGGCTAGAGGAGCAATTGAGCGATTTTTTCATGGAAAAATTATGAAAGTTGCCATTGCTAAGGGTAATATGATACGAAAAGAGCTCCAAAGATTAAAAACTCATGAAGACGTAGAAGAGTATTCAAAAGATATAAAGCATGATCTCACAGAAGGAGCAAGTGAGATACAAGATGAGAAAGACTCTCCAGCAGTTCTAAAGCTTATAGATACCATCTTAAAAACAGCAATAGATGCAAAAGCTAGTGATATACACATAGAAGCTACTGAACATAACTGTATTGTTAGATATAGAATAGATGGGATGTTGCAGGAGTTTTTTAAGTTAGAAAAGATTATCTTTGGACCTCTTGATTCTAGAATGAAACTTCTCTCAAACCTAGATATTGCAGAAAAGAGAAAGCCACAAGATGGAAGATTTACTAAAATTATAAATGATAAAGTTTACGATTTT
>Ga0256843_1001645_pt1 | contig 17373 bp, 26 predicted proteins | sample AlvinellametaG_FD_191572 | JGI IMG/M metagenome (GOLD analysis project Ga0256843, IMG submission 191572) | Pompeii worm associated microbial communities from hydrothermal vent at the East Pacific Rise, Pacific Ocean - Alvinella | ecosystem: Host-associated > Annelida > Integument > Unclassified ... | reverse complement strand
TTTTCCCATTTTAATTACCTTTTGTATGGCAGGCCAAGAGGGACTCGAACCCCCGGCACCTGGTTTTGGAGACCAGTGCTCTACCAACTGAGCTATTGGCCTATATATAAAGAGTAAAGCTTAGAGCTTCATCTCTTTATGTACAGTATGTTTTTTGCACCATTTACAATACTTCTTAAGTGCAAGTTTTTCTGTAGTATTTCTTTTGTTTTTAGTTGTGTGATAGTTTCTTCTTGTACACTCTTCACAACCTAAATGAACTGTTTCTCTCATTATATTCTCCTATATAAGTGCTTAAGAGGCAAAGCCTCTTAAAGTGTTACTACTCAATGATTTTAGAAACAACACCAGCACCAACAGTTCTACCACCCTCACGGATAGCAAATCTTGTTCCCTCTTCAAGAGCGATTGGAGCGATAAGTTCAACATTGATTTTAACATTATCACCTGGCATAACCATTTCTGTACCTTCTTGAAGTTGAACAGAACCTGTAACATCAGTTGTACGAACATAGAACTGAGGTCTATAGTTGTTAAAGAATGGAGTATGTCTACCACCTTCTTCTTTTGTTAGTACATAAACTTCAGCTTCGAATTTTGTATGTGGTGTGATTGAACCTGGCTTACAAAGAACCATACCTCTTTGTACTTGGTCTTTAGAGATACCACGGATAAGAACACCACAGTTATCACCTGCGATACCACAATCCATCTCTTTTCTAAACATTTCAACACCAGTAACTGTTGTTTTCATTGTGTCTTTAAGACCAACGATTTCAACTTCGTCACCAACACATACTTGACCTCTGTCAACTTTACCAGTTACAACTGTACCACGACCTTGGATAGTAAAGATATCTTCGATTGGCATCAAGAAATCTTTATCTGTTTCTCTTTTTGGCTCAGGGATATACTCATCTACTTGTGCCATAAGCTCAAGAATTTTTTCTGACCACTCACCAAGTTTACCAGCTTTTGCTTCTTCAAGTGCTTGGAATGCAGAACCAGCTACGATTGGTGTATCATCACCTGGGAAATCATACTCAGAAAGAAGTTCTCTAACTTCCATCTCTACAAGCTCTAGCATCTCTTCTTTATCTTCATCATCAAGTTGATCTTCTTTGTTCAAGAATACTACGATGTAAGGTACACCAACTTGCTTAGAAAGAAGGATGTGTTCTCTAGTTTGAGCCATTGGTCCATCAGTTGCAGCGATAACTAGGATAGCACCATCCATTTGAGCAGCACCAGTAATCATGTTTTTAACATAGTCAGCGTGACCTGGACAGTCAACATGAGCGTAGTGTCTGTTTTCTGTTTCATACTCTACATGAGAAGTAGCGATTGTAATCCCTCTTTCTCTCTCTTCTGGAGCATTATCAATTTGATCATAGTCCATCATTGCTGTTTCGTTTTTTGTTGCAAGAACAGCTGTGATAGCAGCAGTTAATGTTGTTTTACCGTGGTCAACGTGACCGATAGTACCGATGTTAACATGCGGTTTTGTTCGTTCGAATTTTTCTTTAGCCATGCTTTTCTCCTAGCTTAAATGTTTTACGGGTATCATTATACCCAAATAATCTTATACCCCATACTATATGGACAAAACTGTTACACAACTGTAATACTTTTGTCCATACTCTCACGAGGTGGAGCCCATAGCGAGACTTGAACTCGCGACCTCTTCCTTACCAAGGAAGTGCTCTACCCCTGAGCCATATGGGCAACTCTAATTTTATAGATAACCATATAGTTTTGTATCAAAGTTACATAAACTTAATTTATGCATTTAATTTTATAATAAATCTGAAGCTTTTATGATGTGAAGTTGTTGTAGTTAAGTACATGATTCACACAGCTCCCAGTTTATGGAGCGGGAAACGGGACTCGAACCCGCGACCCTCAGCTTGGAAGGCTGACGCTCTAGCCAACTGAGCTATTCCCGCGTCTTATATGATACTTAACGATGGTGGTGAGTGGAGGATTCGAACCTCCGAAGGTAAAAACCAGCAGATTTACAGTCTGCCCTCGTTGGCCACTTGAGTAACTCACCACAATGTTTATTACTGGTCAAACACTGATATATTATGTTATGGAGCTGGTGAAGGGACTCGAACCCCCGACCTGCTGATTACAAATCAGCTGCTCTAGCCAACTGAGCTACACCAGCACCATCATTCTAAGTAGTCCTACTTAAAATGGACTCGAATTATAGTCAAATCTTTTTTGTTTGTCAAGGGTTTTTGTAAAAAAAGTAAAAAAAAGTTGTTTTTTTTGAAATTTTACTATAAAATACCGTCAATTTTACCTAAAAAGGCTGTATTGATGAAGATACTTTTAGCACCGAGTGAAACCAAAAGAAGTAGTGGAGATAGAGCATTTGATATAACAAAGCTCAGTTTTGAGACATTGACACCTATAAGAGAAGAACTTATATCTATATATACAAAGATTGTAACTTCAAAAGATATACCAAAAATCAAAAAACTATTTGGACTGAAAAAAGACAGTGATATAGAGCCGTTTTTGGTAGATATAAACAAAGAACCTACACTAAAAGCCATACAAAGATATACTGGTGTGGCTTTTGACTATTTGGATTATACTTCACTTGAGAGTAATGCACAAAAGTATGTAGATAACAATGTCATACTCTTTTCAAACCTTTTTGGTGTACTAAAAGCTAATGATTATATACCAAACTATAGAGTAAAACAAGGAGAGATGCTTCAAGATATCAAAATAGATCAGATATACAAAAAAGAGTTGTCTTCCATACTAGATGAGTATCTTGATGAAGATATCATAGACCTTAGAGCAACATACTATAACAAATTTTATAAACCATCAAAGAGATATACAACTCTCAAGTTTTTAAAAGATGACAAAGTAGTAAGCCATTGGGCAAAAGCTTATAGAGGTAAAGTTTTACGAGCTTTAGCTATTAATGATATCAAAACAATCGATGAGTTTTTAAAACTTCCTATAGAGGGGCTTTTTATCAAAGAGGTTCAAGAGAGCAAAAACAAAACAGAGATTATTTATACTATAGAAGGATAATTATGAAAAAAAATCTATTTGAGATGGGAGCTTCTTGGGATGATGAATGGAGTAGTGATAACAAACAAAAAGTATCCAAAAAAGAGGCTAACGATATAAAAGAACCATCAAAACACAGACTATATATATCAAAAGAAAAAAGAAGAGGCAAGATAGTAACTATAGTACAACCTTTTTATCTACCAAAAGATAAACTAAAAGCTTTACTAAAAAGTATCAAGTCATCTCTTGGTTGTGGAGGTACTATCAAAGAAAATAGTTTAGAGTTTCAAGGGGAGGTATCCCAAAAGCTCAAAGATGTTTTAACATCAAAAGATTTTAGATTTAGATAGCCTTATCTACAGTTTTTGCATATACCATAAAGCTGCATCAAGTGATTTGTAAGTTCAAAGCCATTTTCTTTGGCTATTTGATGTTGTAACTCTTCTATCTGCTTGTTTTCAAACTCAACTATAGTACCACATTTTTCACATATAAGATGATCATGATGTGGTTTGTTGGCTATCTCAAACTTTTTGCCTTGAACTCCCAAAGAGATAGAACTAACCAAACCACTCTCTTCAAGCAGAGCCAAAGTACGATAAACGGTAGCTATACCTATATTGAGAGAGGAGTGCTTTTCTTTGACTAGTACATAAAGATTCTCAGAAGTAAAATGTTCAGGGTTATCATATAGCGTTTGAAGTATAGCTTCTCTTTGTGATGTAAACTTCAATCCGTTTGATTTCAAAATATTTTTAAACTCTACTAATAGTTCATCATAACTCATATCTTCAAAATTTTTCTTCATACTGTAAACTAAACCTTTTAAACTAATGATAACCACATCATAACATAACTAATATAATAGATATTTTTACTCTTACAAACTCTCTATATTGCCGACAACTTTACCAACTATAGTTACTTCATCTGCTGAGAGTATCTCAGGAGAGTATGCTTTGTTATCAGATATAAGCTCTATCATACCATCTGCTCTTTGGCGAATCCTTTTGATAAAAAGTCCTGCTGTAGTTGAAGCTATAAAGATGCCATCTTTTTTGATGTCTGTTTGAGTTCTATCTACAAACACTATACTGCCATCTTGCAAAGTAGGTTCCATAGACTCTCCATCTACATGTATAGCTTCTAACTGTGTATTGCCACTAAAACCTACTAAGTTATGCATAATCTTTTCATCTACAGATATAATCTCATAATTTTCATCAAACACTTCAGCACCACCACCTGCACTGGCTCTGATATCTGCGAAGTATCGCACTTGGAAAAATCTCTCAGTTTGTTCTTTGAGCATATCTATAGCTTGATCAAAAAAAAGCCAGTTGGCTGATATCTTTTTGATAGCACAAAACTCCAAAATCTCAGGATAAGGGATAGAGCCTCTTCTTTTCATAGTAGCAAATGTAGTAGGCTCTATCCCTAACGCTTTGGCTACATCTTTATCAAAAACTTTACCACCTAATTTACTCTCTCTGATGATATCTTTGAGTTTATCTATAACTTCTGTCATATTTAACATTATATATCCTTTGTTTTATATCTAGTGAGATTATATCATCTTTTTTATAAAAAATATGACAATTTGACATATTTTTAGGTATTTTTTTGATTTTGTAGTACAATACAACATAAAAACAAACAAAAGGAGTTTGAAATGGATTTTAAAAGAGATAGAGAGATACTAAAAGAGGCGATCAAAAACGGTTATAAAACAGTAGCTCAACTAGCACTGTTTATCAAGATACACCAAGCAGGTATGGTAGCACAAGCTTAGAGCTTGAGTACCATTATATCTTCACCTGCTTTTTTGGATGTGTCATCTTCACTTGTATATACCAAAGAGACATCACCTAGCATATTGGTCATGATAGCTGAAGTACCCACCTTTTTGCCATCAAAGTCCACATAGTATCTACCATCTTGCAAAGATAGATTACAAGCTGTAAATTCAGCTTTTTTGGCTCTTTTGGTGAAGTCTTGTTTGAGTGTGGCTTTGATATACTCTAGTGGTGAGTTGGAGTTTTGGAACTTATATATAAGTGGTAGTACATAAAGCAGTGCAGTTACCGTAGAAGAGTATGCAAAACCCGGTAGGCTTACTATAAACTTGTCATCTTTTTGTGCTACAAGTATGTGTTGTCCTGGTTTGATGCGAACACCTTTGAAAACTACTGTAGCTCCAAGCTCTTTGGCTACTACATCTTTGACAAAGTCATAATCCCCTACACTTACTCCACCAGTAGTTACTACTATATCACTTTGGCTTAGTGCTTGAGAGAGTGCTTTTGTGATACTTTCAAAATCATCTTTGACACACCCCATCTGCACAGCCTCTCCACCATACTTTTTGACTATAGCTTCTATAGTATAGTTGTTTGATGATCTGATCTGCGAAGAGCTTGTCTGAGTCTCTCCCAAATCCAAAAGCTCGGAGCCTGTAGAGATGACAGCAACTGTAGGCTTTTTATATACTGTGATATGTACTATATTTAGACTTGCCAAAACTCCTATGGTAGAGAAATCTATAGTAGTTCCTGCTTTGATAAGCACATCTCCTTTGGCATAATTCTCTCCTATATCTCTTACACTAAAACCTTTTTCTACCTCTTGGTTGATAACTATCTCATTGCCATCAACTGTGACATTTTCGATAGGGATGAGAGTATCTGCACCACGAGGCATAAGTGAGCCTGTAAAGGTTTTGATACAACTACCAGCTACTAGCTCTTCTACACTTTCATTACCAGCAGGATTGACAGATGCTATAGGCAACCTACCCATAGCCTGGTCTTCAAATCTCAAAGCATACCCATCCATAGCTGAAGTTGGATACTCAGGGGAGTTGTGAGATGCTACTATATCTTCAGCCAATACAAAACCCAAAGCATTAGCTATATATACTCTTTGTATCTTTTTGTTTTTTACCTCTAGTTCGTTTAAAAGTCTCATAGACTCATCAAAATGTATCATAAACTTTCTCCTAACAATCCACTACCATCCATAGGTGTACTTCTATCTTGGGCATATATCCGTTTACCATCTATCACATCGTATTTCCATATAGGGGCGTTGGCTTTAAAATCCTCTACAAACTCATCTATCATCTCTAGTGCCACACGGCGTTTTGGGGAAAATATAGCACTCATATATGAAGTAGTATGCACAGGTACATCACCAACAGCGTGAGCCATCTTGATGATAGCTCCCCTCTCTTTGGCTCTTTTTTGCCACTTATCAAACCAGCTTTGAAGTATAGGCTCATATATATCAAAGCTAAGTGCTTCAATCCCATTCTCATCTCTGATGATACCAACAAACGGTACAAAAGCTCCATAGTTGGACTCTTGATGTTCATCCAGCCATCTGTCAAATATCTCTTTAACAGGCAATGCTCCTTGGTACAGCTCCATCATCATCCTCCACACACAGGAGGTAGTAAAGAGATTCTATCTCCATCTTTTAGCTCTATGCTAAGATCACTTACTATGTTGTCATTGAGTGCTACTGCACACTTGCTTAGCCAACCACTTACCTCATCATCACTTTGTAGTATCTTTGCCACATCAGCCAAAGTAGATGCATCTATATGCATATCTTCTTTAACGATAGGTCCTAAAAATTCGATAGTTATCATTTTTTGCCCCAAAATCAAATAGTTGGGGTTGATTATAATTTGGCTTTGGTATAATTATGCTTAAAAAATGGATATATTGTATGTTGTTTGGCTCTATAAGTTACCTCAATCTTTTACCTTTTCAACTCTTTTTGAAACGATACATAAAAAACAGTGCTTCAAAAATGGCTTTTAGATACAATCGTGCAGTACCATCATCTATCAACAAAGCTCTCAAAACTCGCAAAGTAAATGGTGCTTTTATCTCCTCTATAGAGTCCAAAAAGTGCAAATGTACCGACCTTGGCATCATAGCAAAAGGAAGTGTTTATAGTGTATTTGCCCTGCCAGAACAAACAGGAGATGATCCAGCTTCGGCCACTTCAAACCACCTAGCAAAAGTGCTTGACATCAAAGGCAGAGTTCTTATAGGCGATAGGGCGTTAAAGTATTATCTCGATGGTGGAGAAGGTGTAGATCTAGCTCAAGAGTGGTACAACAAAACTCAGCTACCTTTTGTCTTTGCAAGATTATGCTACAACAAACACGACAGATATATCAAAAAACTTGCAAAAAGTTTTAAACACTCCCACACAAAAATCCCTCAATACATCCTAAAAAAAGAGGCAAAAAAAAGAGGCATAACCCCAAAACAGTTACAGTGGTATTTAGAGCATATACATTATGATATAGACTATAAAGCTCACATGGGATTGAAGAAGTTTTTGAGGGCTTGAAATGTTAGATGATTTATATGCCTTTTTTACTATCATCATAATATCTCTTATACTATATACTACATATAAATATAGACGCACCAAATTCAAACTAAAACATATACTTATAGCTTTTTTATATAGCATACTAACTATCTTTTTGATGAGTTTTTCTATAACTTTATGCTATGAAGCTCCAAACTTACTTATCTTAGAGGTACTTTTTTTAGTATTTGTATCCACTCTGATGATAGAGAGAAAAGATATAAAAAACTCTGTTTTGATGCAGTTGTTTATATTTTATGTGATACAAAGTGCATTTTTTTACTCTTTTGTCAATGGGAAAGATTTTACATCATCTCTTACTTATATAAGAGATATCAACTATGTATATAAACAAAAACACAATCCTATCAGGCTCAAAGCCTTACCTTTATGGCATACATATCTCACAGGTATATATAAAGTACAAAGGAGTACCTAGTGTTTTACATCTCCTTGATTGTTATACTCATCTTCTTTTTTACAGGATTATATCTAGGTAAGATATCTTTTAAACAATCTCCTGATATCAATCTCTCTAACACTCATATCAAATCAAAACTTTTTAGTTATAGTATCGTTTTGCTAGGTATCATATTTGGCTGTTTGGTAGTCTTGCTTAAAAATGATAACTTGCTAGAACTGATGCCTTTAGGGTTTCAAAGGTTTTCTACTTTGTATGCGTGGAGTGTTTTTGCTAGTATCATCACACTATCTAGTGGTTTTATCATAACCATAGCTATTAAGACAAGGTACCCAAAACAAAAGTATATCCCCTCTCTCATACTCTTAAACCTGATGTTTTTTATACTTTTTTTTAGGATAAACCAACCTATATATGATATAGTCTCTACCAACTCATATAAAAATGGTGGTGTTTTACAATCTACAAACTATAGTTGTACATCAGCATCAGTAGCTACAATATCATATATGTATGGTAAAAAAGTTACAGAAAAAGAGGTAGCAAAACTCTCAAACCTAAGTAAATTTGGAGCTACTTCAGGAGAACTTAGATATACACTAAACAAACTAGGTTTTAGATATAAAACCATAGTAGATACAAAACAAAAGCTCAAAACACTAACTCCACTCGCTATCATATATATAGACTATCCAAACCTTGGCAAAGAATCACATACAGTAGTATATCTAGGATATAAAGATGGCATATACCATATATGGGATCCACTAAAAGGATATAGAGATATCCCACAAAAACAGATGGATAGTATATGGCACGGTAATGGGATAGAGGTTTATAGATAAAAGTAACTATTTTATAAAATTTTTAATAAAATATGATATCATACATATAGACTATATACATATAAAAGGTATCGATATGAATACACTTAAAGTGCGAAAAAACTTTTTGATAGATAAAAACTTGATAGAGAATGCCCAAAATATCATACTAAAAAAACACAAAAATCTAACAGAAGCCATCACTTTATACTTAGAGGCTATCGTCAAAAATCCAAATATACTAGAAGATATCAAACAAGAAGCATCTAAAAGAAATGCTTCATTTATAGGTATGCTAGATGGACAGATAGGAGATATAAACTATAAAAACCTAATATAGACTATGCTTTAGTTTATTTCCTCTTGGATGATACTCCTTAACCTATCTGTCAAGATAGTATCTTGTTCTGTTTTAGAGTAGATAGTAACCAAATATAAAATATCATCTTTTTTATAATATGTTATTACTCTAAAACCTCCTCTTTTACCTGTAGGGATTGAGCTGTTTGGTATCCGAATTTTAAAGACATTTTCACCTAAATTTATACCTAATTTGGGATTTGATGATAATACATTAACCAAATCAATTAAATCATTTTTGATTTTTGGAAATTTTTTCTTAAGTTTTTTTACATCTTTTTCAAATCTAGGGATGGTTTCTATCTTATATCTCATCTAAAAACTCTTGGATAGGTTTTGAGTTTAGAGTTCCTTTTTCGATAGCTTTTAATTCAGACAAACCCTCTCTAAAATTATCTATAATCTCTTCATCGCTATCATCTAATTTTACAACTTCCACACCATCATTTTTAAAATGTTCTAGCAACCATAAAACTTTTTGTGCTATCGTTTCATTTTGAAAATTTACAGCTATTTGCATATCTCAATCCTTTTAGTATTGTTAAAACCTCATTGATTATTATAGCTTATTTATCTCAAAAAATCATCCACCCATCCCCATATCAAATCTCTCTTGGGTTTGTTGTGTGTGTATATATAGTTTGTGAGCGTGTATAACTTGGTATGTCAAAAGTCCAAAAGATACTACTAGTAGCACTCCTGCTAGATATATAAATCCACCAAATCCCAAAGATAGTACAAATGTCACTAGAGAAGCTATGTGTATGTATAGGTGTTTCATCGCACTTTTTGGGTGGATGACTTCGTGCATCATAGGTGCCATCAGGTAGCCTTGGGAGTTGAGATGAAACCAAGTAAGAAACGGTACTATCTTGTAAAACATCGCAAAAACTATACTCAAAGCAAATGAAGCAAATGTGATATAGCTAAGTGCATCTATAGTAGTAGATATGATAAAATGTGTAAGCATAAAAAAGAGCATAGAGAGTATCAGACTACTCATACCTACTCGCCAAAACCACACAGTAGCATCTGCTATAGGGCGTTTGCGTTGTGTGAGTCTATAGAGGGTAAGTCCTGCGTAAGCTATGAGGATAAGAGCTAAGACAAAAGAGACAAATCCCCATACAGATACTCCAACTACTTGCAGTACAAAAGATAAAACAATAACACCAAATATCACAAAAGGCAGATACTTACTAACTAGCAAAGGGTATGGTGGTGTGACATAAAACATCTCGATAACTTGAAATGAGATAGATATGATAAGCAGTGCTATCCATCCAAAAAGTCCAAAGCTAAAGTGAGTGCTTTTAAGTACACTATAATCTATAGAACCTATACCCATTATCTCCAAAACCATCAACAAAGCCATCAAAAGTAACATACCCAAAGCTATCAAAGATACACTCATACCCTTGGATGATGCACTGTGGTTTTGGACTCTAAGCAGGTTTGAGAGCATCACATAAACGATATATGAGATACTTCCACCCAAAAGTACCAAAGCGATACCAAGTAGAGTATGGTTGTAGCTATCATAAAATCCTACCAACAAAGAGATGGTACCTACGACAAAAGGATACTGTAGTAAGTTAGCTTTTTTGACAGGCTCTAAGAGTTTGACTCCTGCGATAACAGGTAGCATCTGAAACAAAGCACCAAACATAAAAGAGAGCATAACACCCAAAGTAAAAGAGTGAGTTACTATAAGTGCCTGATGGGTTGAAGCATCAAATATATCTACGCCAAAAAGCATTATAAACACCCCTGCCAAAACTCCAAAAACACCACCTGAGAGGAAAAATCTCAAAACCACACCAAATGGTGGGGCTTGGTCAAGTGAGAGTCCGTTTTGGTTAAACATCTAGCAACTCTTGAAGGTTGATATCTGGGTTTTTTGAGATAATGATATGCCACGAGTTATCTATCTCTTTGGAGTGAGTTTGAAATCCATGCTCTTGTGCCAAATCCAAAAGAGGTATAGGGTTTTTACGGTGAAACATATACAGATAACTATCCATATCTAACTCTCTTAATATCTTGGTAGCCTCTTCAAGAGGCTTAGGGTGTTCCAAATCTCTTGCATCTAGTATGATTTTATCCATAGATTACAACTCAACCTTTTTCATCTTCTCTATTATCTCTTCTTTGTTATCAGGCTGGAATGTTCTATCGCACATAGCATAAAGCATCTGCTCTTCTTTCATATTGTGTTGTTGAAGAAGTATCATCATAGATTCACACAAAGACAAGTAAGCATCTCTATCTTGTGACTCTATAGACTCAGCCATCTTACCGATAAGCCCTCTAACTTGGTCGTGTTCATACTTCATCACTTGTGTAGGTCCTTCTGCAGTACCTGTCTGAGCTTCAAAAGCTGGGAAAAGTTCCTCTTCTTCTCTCGCAAAGTGTGTCAAAGTTTGATTACTAAAATCCAAAAACTTCTCTTCTGCCTCTTCCCATTTGCCCTCAGCTACTGCCTTTTCTGCATCTGCGAACTTCGTATCGCAAAGTCTGTGTTCATCTGTAAGGTATCTTGAGATTATCATATATTATCCTTTTTGTATAGTTATCATCTGATCCCAAAGCTCATCACTGCTTAGCATCGCTTCTACTCTTTGTTGCCACAGTTTTTTAAACTCATCTTTTTCCTCTTGTGAAGCCAAACCTTGCAGTGCTTTTTGCATAAGTGGTTTCATAGCAGGATTACCTGGTACACAACTAGTATCTATAGCTACATCCACATACTCATTTGTATCTAGCCTGGTTAGTCTTATATCTAGTGGTATGTCAGCATCGTATTTGACAAGGTTGTCACGACTAAAATGCCCCATCATACCCTTAAATCCACCTACTCCACTAGCTCCTACGATATATGATATGACATTGCCTATAACACCACTTACACCCTCTATCTCTGAAGCTTTGTTTGAAACCAGGATAGAACCTCTTTGAGGTATAGTATCACTGTAAAGCTCTTGAAGTCCTAGTAGTGTCATCAAGTACGCTCCTGCTACTGTCGGACAAGAATGCCCTGCTAATTTGACACAGTCAAGATATGATATGACAACCTTACCATCATCAAAAGCACCTAAAAATTCGCTTAGGTTATCATAAAGTTCTATAGTTTGTATATCATCAAAGAATTGTGGGTAATGCATAGTAAATCCTGTAAATTTTTGATGTATTATATATAAAAATGTTAAATTTTTCGTTGACATTTATCAAGAATTAAGCAAATGGGAGTAAAATACTCTCAATTTATTTCAATAAAAAGGATTTGATATGATGCAAGGTGTACCTCAACCAGCATATTATATATTTAAATGTCAACAATCAGCACCTCCAGGGATGCCAAAACCAAGCTGTGTAAGCCAAAATGACCCAGAGTCTCAACAACTTTTCCAACACTTGGCTCAAAGCTTGATGATGAAAGGTATCATCGGTACTGTTCAACCTATACAAACAGGTTGTCTAAACAGATGTCAACAAGGTCCTGTGATGCTAGTAGAGCCAGGGCATACTATGTATGTAAACTTGACAAAAGAAAAAATTGACAGAATCATAGAAGAGCATATCATCGGTGGTAATGTAGTACAAGAGTATGTTATCCCTGAAGAGATGTGGGGAGAGCCTATCGCTCCATCTGCTATGATGAGTTAAACTTCTGAAGTGCTTTTGCACTTCAACACTTCACAAATTCTTTATATTATAGTATAATCATAACAATAAAACTTTAGGTAGGAATATTTATGAATATAACAATGCTTTATTCTAAACTACACAGAGCAACAGTAACAGATGCAAACCTCAACTATGTGGGTTCTATCACGATAGATCAGGATTTGCTTGATGCTGGTAGTATGAGAGTAGGACAAAAAGTCGATATAGTCAACATCAACAATGGTGAGAGATTTTCTACATATATCATCTCAGGAGAGAGAGGCAAAGGCGATATATGTCTAAACGGAGCGGCCGCTAGAAAAGTACACAAGGGTGATAAGATCATCATCATAGCGTACGCATCTATGAGTGAAGAAGAGGCCGATAGCTATAAACCTCGTATCGTCATACTCAATGATGACAACACTATAGCACAACAGTTTGAAGGGTTAGAGTAATGTTTGATGGTTTAGATATGAGCAAAATGACTCAAATGATGGAACAGATGCAAGAAAAAGCCAAAGAGCTTGAAGAAAATGCCAAAAAAGTAGAACTCACAGCCAAAGCTGGTGGTGGGATGGTAGAAATCAGAGCCAACGGTGCTGGAGAGATAATAGACCTCAACATAGATGACAGCCTACTAGAGGACAAAGACTCTTTACAGATACTTCTTATCTCAGCTATCAACGATGTCAACAAGATGGTAGAAGACAACAAAAAATCCCAAGCTATGGGAATGCTGGGTGGTATGAACCCGTTTGGATCGTGATGCAAGAGTTACTAGAAGCAATCAAACACGACTCTCTTGTCAAGATGAGAAAACTACTAGAAAATGGCAAGATAGATTTGAACCAAGAAGTTATCATAGGAGAAGAGTACGAGCTAGATGAGCCTGATGAGACAAATATACTCTTTTGGTCTATCAGAGAGGGTGCATCACTTGAAGCTATAGAGTTACTTGTAGAGTATGGTGTAGATATAGCTCAAACCGATAGAGATGGTATCTGTGCTTTGGATATGGCTATCAAGTTCAAGCGAGAAGATATCGTAGAGTACTGCATAGAAAAAGGGATTGATCCAAATAGCACCAAAAGAAAAAGTGGAATGCTACCTATACTACTAGCCTCTTGTTTTAGAGATACCTCTATGGTAGATATACTGCTTAAAAACGGTGTAGATATAAACGCAACCGATGGCAGAGGTATGAGTGCTATGGATTATGCTAAAAAACTAGGACAAAAAAAGATGCTAGAGTATCTTGAGTCTAAGGGTGCTAAGCATAGTGTTTATAAATAGTGTCGCAATAAATTATTGCGACATCAAAATATAAAAAGTTTCTTAAATTATATATTTTTTCGCCGAAGTTTAAAGATTTTCACCGAAGTTTTTCAAACTCAAACTTTTTTGATGCTTGAGATTTGAAAACATCTCTTTTATCTCATCTAACAATTTACTACTACCATAACAGCTACTACTTCCACAAAGCATAAAGTAGTTCAAATCTTCTGCGTATTTGTAAATGTATGGATACTCAAAGTAGTTTTTTGTATCTATATCTGATAGGTTTTTGGCTTGGCTTTTTAGTAAAAATATATCATCTTTTAACATCAAAGATACTCTAAGGGCTGAGGGGTAGTATGATGGGTGAGTGTTTAACTCCTTTGAGTAGTTGTCTATGGTTTTTTGGACTATGTTTTTTAGCTTATAGTCTGAGTTTATGGCTGAGAGTTTTAAGATATTTTCGAGATTTAGACTCAAAGCACTTTGGTATGTACTATCCTCTATCGAAGCGTATGATTTAAATCCATCACTAGACTCTAGCCACATACCATCGATATAAAAATCCAAACTTTGCATAACAAACTTTTCAAATAGCTTTAGATAATTTTTTTCTAAAGTAGCCTCATACGCACCCCAAAGAGCATCTGCTAAAAAAGCATAATCCTCTAGTAGTGCTTTTTGGCTTGGTTTGTGTGGTAGTAATGTTTGATGATAGAGTATGCCATCACTATACATTAGATTTAGCAGTGCATCCAAAGACTCTTTGGCTTCATCTACATATCCACAATCAAATAGAGCCTTTATCATCATAGCATTCCAAGCTGTATTTATCTTTTGGTCTATAAATGGATACACTCTAGCTTCTCTTAACTTGCTTAAGAGCTTTTTGGCTTTGGTTAGATTTGTAGGTGGGTTTGAGCCTTGGATGTTTGGATTGCTTAGCTCCCCATCAAAGTTTCCATCCTCTTCTATACCTAGATATGCTAAAACATCTTTGGCATTTTGTCTATCAAATCCTTTAGATATGAGATATGATAAGGCATTTTTATACTCAAAAAGATAGTAGTATCCCTCCTCTTCTACTCCTTTGGCATTTGGTGAGTCAGCATTACTAGCACTATAGTAAAGCGAGTTTTTTTTGAATTTTTTATCTAGTAGAGCTATAGAGTCTGTTATGATTTGTTTGTATAGAGGATTTTTATCTAGTTTGTAAGCTCTAGCATACACACTCAAAAGTTTGGCATTTGTATATAGCATCTTTTCAAAGTGTGGCATAAGCCATTTCCTATCAACACTATATCGATAAAATGCTCCATCTATCTGGTCATATATTCCACCTTTTGCCATAGCTTGAAGCATTCCACTATACATATCATGCAAGGTTTTATCTTTGGTTAGCTGATATATATCTATAAGAGTATTGAGTGTGTAAGGTTGTGGAAATTTTGGCTCTTTGCTAAAACCAAAATACTCAAAATCAAAACGACTTTTGAACTCTTGTGAAGCTTTAGACTCCAAACTAGCAGATAGTTTTTGTGTAGGTTCTTTGTGTTGCTGATAGGCTTGGATGGATTTTTGTATCTTGGATGCTATGGCTTGAAGTTTATCTCTTTTGTAATGAGCTATAGTATCTAGTATCTCTATAAGCCCCCTACTTCCATATCCTTCTTTTTTGGGGATATATGTAGCAAAAAAGATAGGTTTTTGATCAGGTGTTAGTATCACAGTCAGTGGCCATCCCCCTGCTTTGTGATGTACGATACGATACCCTAACTGATAGTATCTATCTATATGAGGAAGTTGCTCTTTATCTACTTTGATACTTATATAGTATCTGTTTAGTATATCGGCTACCTCTTTATCACTAAAGCTCTCTCTTGCCATCTCGTGACACCAGTGACAAGTGCTGTACCCTATAGAGAGAAATATAAGCTTGTTTTCTTTTTTAGCCTTATCAAATGCCTCTTGGAAGTAAGGATACCACTCCACTGGATTGTCTTTGTGTTGAAGTAGATAAGGTGATGTAGAGTTTGCTAGATGATTTGCCATAGATATAGTTCCTAGTAAAATAGTGATGAATAAAAGTTTGAGTATGTGCATATAAAACCTCTGTATTTAATATAAAAAACCAAACAACCATAGAGGTATCTTATGATCACTACCTATGATGATATCATCTGAAGCTATAAATGAGTTTGGTATATCTTTTATCTGTTCATACCCTTTATTTTTGCCACCAACTTCTATGGTGTATGTTTTGTCTATCAAAAAATCCCCTTGGGTGGGTATATGTAAGTTATGTTTTATAGAAACTTGATTTGCAAAGAAGGTTTCTCTAGCTGTACCTTTTTGTATCTCTTGACAATATGCTTCCATAAGATTTGTATTGTTTAAGTATATCTTAGCTGGTTTATTGAGTTTTTTTAAACCTTTTTGATTACTATCTATCAAAAGCAATAATTCTCCATCTGTAAGATACTGTAGATAGTCATATAGTTTTACTCTGCTTATCTCTGCCATTTGCGATATCTTTGTATAATTTACTTCAAATGGTTTGCTTTCACATATTACTTCTAAAAGTTTTTTCAATTTATATGTATATTTTTGTTCTATAAGACCAAGAGATGGTAAATCTATATCTATAGTAAGATTTATGATATTTACTAGATTTTGAAAGTATGAATTTTGCTTATCGAAATAAAAAGGATAATAACCTACTTTTAGATACTCTTTAAAATCTTTTAGTATATCTATATCTTTGCTTATACTTTTGGCAATATCTATGTGAGAGGATAAAAGCTCTTGAAGTGTGATACTTTTGATGGTGGTATGATGATTTAACTCCAAAAACTCTCTAAAAGAAAATCCATTGAGTTTATATAAACTAACTCTTCTGCTTAAGTCACTTTTCGCATTTAAAAGCGATGTAGCACTGCTACTTGTGTAGATAACTTTGACATCAAATATATCATATATACTTTTAAGATAAGAGCTAAACTCAGGATATCTATGAACCTCATCAAGAAGAAGGTACTCTCCACCATCCTCTATAAACTCTTCTACCAAATCTAACAAATCAATACCACTTAAAAATGGATAATCAAGTGATATATAAATAGCATTTTTGTTACTATCTTTTAACTCTGATAAGTACTGTAGTAAAAGTGTAGTTTTACCTACACCCCTAGCTCCAAAAATAGCTATCATTTTATCATCAAAATCAATATCTTTGAAAATATATCTTTTATATGTTATATCAAGGGATTTTAAAAGTCTATCTTGTATCTTATAAAGTTTTTGTAACATTATCATCCTTGTAAATGTTTATGAACATTTACAATTATAAGCAAATGTAACTTTGTAAATGTTTATGAGCGTTTACAGTAG
>Ga0256843_1001644_pt1 | contig 17386 bp, 15 predicted proteins | sample AlvinellametaG_FD_191572 | JGI IMG/M metagenome (GOLD analysis project Ga0256843, IMG submission 191572) | Pompeii worm associated microbial communities from hydrothermal vent at the East Pacific Rise, Pacific Ocean - Alvinella | ecosystem: Host-associated > Annelida > Integument > Unclassified ... | reverse complement strand
AACCTTATTTTATCTTCTATCTGATAACCCTTGTATGCTCTTTTCCTTTTTTTGTTATATTTGAAGTTTGGTTTCTCTCTTGAAAGTTCTTTTTCTAAAACACCATTTTGAAAAAGTATTTTATATATAGTTTTACCACGATAGTGCGATATGTCATTTTTATAAGCAGAATAACTTTTTCTGTTTCCTACAGCTAGACGATGAAGAAATTTTTCTATATCAGACTGGAGTTTTATATCATCTGTAAAAATATAACCTTCTTTTAAAATCTCATAATCTTTGATTATATTTTCTAGTATATTTTCTTTTAAAGTTTCAAAATTTGTCAACATATCAAGCTTTTGGTATCCGTCAAAAACAGACAAATACTCAATAAGCTCTTTGGTATCCAAATATGATAGTTTCTTCTTAAAGTTAATCATACAAAAAGTCTATCATGACACAGCTAAAAACTCCGTCGAAGAAGATAGTTTTATCTCATCCAAATATGTATCAAATATTCCACTAGATTTGAAAAACTCAAAATATTCTCTATCTATTTCATTGTTTTGTGCCATCTCTTCCATGATAGCAAAAGCTTCTTCTTTGCTTTTGGCTCTTTTATATGGTCTATCACTAGATGTCAATGCTTCAAAAATATCACATATAGTTAACATCCTGACTTCTGGAGATATTTGACTGCCTTTTAAACCAAAAGGATAGCCTTTTCCGTTTAACTTTTCATGATGAAAACCTGCTATCTGTGGTATCTTTTCAAACTTTTTAGGAAACTTCAAATGTGAAAGCATCTCATAACCAGCTTTTGCGTGATCATTGATCTTTTCTCTCTCTTTTGGTGTTAGATTTCCATACTTTACACTTAGGTTTTCAACATCCCCACTATCTAAAAGTTTCATATCTCCTTGCTCAGTTTTATACTTTATCCTCGATATAAACTCTACTCTTTTTATATCTTCATCACTAAGAGTTATAGATGGATTATTTATCTTTTGTAAAAAGTTAAAATTCTCAACAAGTGAGTTTATCTCTTTTTGATAAGCATCTTTTACCTTATCTATATCTACATCCACCTCACCTTTCAGATAAGCAACTTCCAACTTTAACTCATCTATCCTAAGAGAGTTTATAGCATTTAAAAATCTCTCTTTTATCTCCGTAATCTTATCATATATAGAAGATAGTCTTGTTGACTTATCCAAAATATAATCAGGAGTTGTAATCTTACCTATATCATGAATAAGTGCAGATATAGAAAGCTCTTTTTCCTCATCATAAGTATATTTTTTATCTTTAAATATAGTTTCATCACGATTGATAGCAAATATCATCAATCTCATCAGTTTTTCAACATTTTTGATGTGATTATAACCATATTGGGATTTTCTGTTTATCGCAAAAGATATAGACTTTATAAAAGAAAGGAAAAGATTTTCCAAGTCTTCAATGAGTTTGTTTTTACTTATCGCTGTTGCTGCATATATCGCATAAGATGCTATCTCTTCTTCATCCTCTTTTGAGTAGCTCTCTATGTTAAAAAAGTTGTTTTTATTTATCAACTGTAAAACACCTATCACTTCATCATCATAGTCAGTAAGAGGAAGAACCAGCATTGATTTTGAACGATAATGGTTGTTTTTATCAAAAACTTTTGTCCCCTCAAAGTTAAAATCTTTACACTCGTAAACATCTTCTATGTTGATTATCTCTTTTGTTATGGCACAAAGGGCTGAAACATTTGTTTTATTTTCTTTACCATCTATAAACAGAGGGATATTTGGCCAACTTATTTCAGAAGTAAAAATATTTAACTTTTGATTTATAACAGTTTTAAACCTTAGACTATCATCTTCTTTTAGATATATAGTTCCACCATCACTTCTAGTAATCTTCATAGCTTCTATCAAAATAGTTTTTAAAATAGTATCTAAATCTTTCTCTTTAGAGATAAGCTTTATAAAGTCTATTTTTCTAGGTTCATATTCTTTAAAATTTTTATCTAGTAAAAACTCTCCTTGTTTTATAATCCTACCATTACCACGAATCAACTTAAACTCTTTTATCTCTCTTTCTATCTCCTGTATATATGATGATTTTATATGTACCAAATATGTATCGATATTTTTTTCGAGCTTATCAAGTTCTATTTTTAAAGTAGATGTTGCAAAATGCCCACTAGCATTTGCTAAGGCTTCCAATCTAGCAGGATAAGAACAATCAACTATCAAAGAATCAACATCATACTCTACTATCTTATCTAATAAATTTTGTGAGGCTTTTGTATCAGGAGCAAACAAAACTTTATAATCTGCTTTTTTGATAACAAACCCACAAGTTGGTATAGTATGTTTTACTTCTATAGGAGTTATAGAAACATCTTTAAACTTATATGTTTCATCAAACTCTATAACCTCATATACTAAAGCAGGTTCATCAGAGTATAAAAGTTTTATTTTTGAAAAGTCAGGCCACACTTTATCGTTGAAAATATAGTTTTGTAGATCCTCTATAGTACTTTGAAGAGCATAGATTTTTATAGGTTTTTTTAATTTTTCAAAATTTAAATCAAAAAGATATGGTATATCACATATATGATCAAGATGAGAATGAGTTAAAAAAATATGTTCTAAAAATCTGCTGTCATCTTTTAAAATATCTATTATATTGCCACCATCTATAAGTATATCAAATGAAACCTGTAAAGAGGTAGTACCGATTTTTTCACTTTTACTACCACCCACACCTAAAAATCTTATATCACTTCGTAACAAATCTATACACCCCATCAAAATCTTTAACATCTTGTTTTATCAATTCTTGACATCTTTTTATATACACTTCATACAAAAAAGATCCATATTTTTTATGTAATTGTGTAAAAAGAGACATAGCTTCTTTAAAATCGGCACTTCTATAAAACTCTAAAGCTTTGAGATAAAATTTCTCTCTTTCTTGCTCTGCAGGATCAAACTCACCAAACCCCAAGACTTCAAATATCTTGATACTTTTGTTTTTTCCTTTAACTTGAACCAAATCAAGTTCTCTTATCTTGTAACTATCTTTAAGTAACTTTTTAGTGTCTTCACTTATTATTATCTTTGCACCATAAGCTTTTGTGAGTCCTTCAAGTCTTGAGCATAGATTTACACTATCTCCTATGATAGTAAAGTCACTTCTGTTTTGACTTCCTATCTCTCCAACCGTCGCTACTCCTGTATGTATCCCTATACCTATCGAGATAGGTGGTGTTAAGGTCTTGTTTAACTCTTTTAAACTTTCTAACTGTCTTATAGCACATCCAACAGCAAGATCAGCATGAAGTTTTTGAGAAACTGGAGCATTCCAGTAAGCCATCACAGCATCACCTATGTATTTATCTATCGTTCCATTTGCATCTATCACAATATCACTCATCTTTGATAGATAACTATTTAGATACTCAACCAGCCTTTTTGCACTTCCAAACTCTTCAGATATAGTTGTAAAGTTTCTTATATCACTAAAAAATATAGTTATTTCTCTCTCTTTTGCACTAAAGTCCACTTCATCTTTTAAAAGTTCATCTACTACAGCTGGTGAAACTTTGGTAGCAAACTTTTTCTTTATGATCTCTTTTTGTTTTGACTCAACAAATAACTTGTTAAAAAGTAGATAAAAGATGGTAATAACAACTGCTAAAAAAGGATACAAAAAGTTAAGCAAAATCCCTATATGAAACATTTCATAGTAAAAATAATAAAACATCAAACCTATATACAACAATGAAAATATTAAAGATACAAACGGAGATAAAAAGCTTAAAATTAAAGCTAGAACTAACACAGATACAAAAATATTTACTATATTTTCCCCTAACAAATATGAAGGCGATGAGATAAACTCGGCATTTATGATATTGTCAAGAACATTTGCATGGATCTCTACTCCTGGAAATACTGAACTAAATGGTGTACTTCTAAGATCAAGTAAACCTGCGGCACTCGTACCAAAAAGGAGTATTTTCCCTTCCAAATCTTTTTTGTCAAAGTTATTGTTATAAATATCTACTGCACTTATATATCTATAACTTTTACCTCCTCTATAATTTACAAAAATCCTGCCATATCTATCTGTAGGGATCTCAAGATTTCCCACTTTAAGTCCAGCTATTCCATTTTCATCATAGTAGATTTCTACAACTTTTACACCTAGCATTGCACGAATCATTTCCAAAGTAAGTGATGGATAAATACTTCCCTCATATGAAAATAAAAGAGGAACATATCTAACAACACCATCACTATCAGAAAACATGTTAAAACTTCCACTACTATAAGCACTTTGACTCAAGATAGGAAGATTTGTTGTATATCCTATTGCTTTAGGGATATAATCGCTTCCTAATGTTTTATTTTTTTCAATAAAAATCGTATTTTGTCTTGGAGGTTCATTTGTAGTTATATTGTTTTCAAAGTTAAAAACTATACCTAAAATAGCAGGAGAATTTTCCAAAGTTTTTGCCAGTATTTCATCATGATCTGGTACATTTTTAGTTATATTTAACTCTTCAAGTATTTTTTTAGGTGAAGTTCTATCTCTTTCGGCAAAAACCATATCAAAGCCTATGATACCTATCCCAGAGTTTGTAAGATTTTTTAGTATTTGTGCTATCTTATCTCTACTCCAAGGCCACTGCCCAAGTTTTTGTAAAGATTTTTCATCTATATCTATGATAGCTATATCTTTTGAAGGTTTTACTTTTCCTCTAATATTAAATGCCATATCTATAAAATTTGCATTAAACTTTTCAAATGAAGGTGGATTAAAATATAGCAGGAGAGAAAAAACTCCTGCTATGAGAGTTGAAATGAGTAAATTTGCTTTTATCGTTTTCATACTTTATCAAAGCAAATAGTATTCCTACTTTTACATCGCATCTAATTTATTTTTATTTGCAACAAAATCAATATCTACACTTTTTTCCAAAGGGAAACTCCCTTGTTTTAGATGCATACTACCTTGTGCTTGCTCCAAATGATCTCCAACCAAATCAGCATGTCCTTCACCACTATACCCATCACTTTTAGCTTTTAGACTAAAGGTATTTCCTCCATTAAAACCTCCTGAAACATCTGTATCCCAATCTGTTCTAAGATTTCCCGCTTTTACTTGACTAAATTTTACATTTCCTTCAACTGTTGCTTTTCCAAGATCAAAATCCAAAGATATTTTATTATTATCAGAAATAATATTTTCACCTGCAACTTCTCCTTCATAGTGAAGCTGTGTTTGTCCTCCTACTTTTTCTTTTAAGCTATTTAGATCTGCAACTAACTCATCTGATAAACCTGTTGCATCATCAGTAGATGTATCATCTTCAGTCATATCAACATTTGAAAAATCTCCACCTATATCATCATCTGTTGACTGTGTATCAGATGAATCTGTAACTGTACTTACTGTATCTGTAACTTGTGTTACTACATTGTCAACTACCTCTCCTGCTGTATCACTTACATCGGTTACTGTATCTGTTACATTATCTACTACTCCATTTGTCGTATCTGTTGTTGTATCCGACGAATCTGTAACTTGTGTTACTACATTGTCAACTACCTCTTCTGCTGTATCACTCGCATCTGTTACTGTATCTGTTACATTATCTACTACTCCATTTGTCGTATCTGTTGTTGTATCCGACGAATCTGTAACTGTACTAACTGTATCTGTATCTTGTGTTACTACATTGTCAACTACCTCTCCTGCTGTATCACTCGCATCTGTTACTGTATCTGTTACATTATCTACTACTTCACTTGTTGTACTTGATGAATCTGTAACTGTACTTACTGTATCTGTAACATTATCTACAGTTGATACAGTATTTGAGTTATTTTCTTGATCTTTTTTCTTGTTTATTATGGATTTAAAAACATTAACAACCTCATCTTGCTTGATATTTTCTTGTATCTCATTTTTATCAATCTCTCTATCAAGATTTTCAAGTCCAATAGTTTGCATAATTTCTGGCTCTATAGATCTTGTAGCTTGAATATTTTGAGTATTAGGTTTTGTATAAGTATTTTTAGACTCTATAACAATATTATCACTATTTATAGCAGGTTTTACACTCTCAACTTTTTTAAAAAACTTTTTATCTAAAACTTTTGGGACTTTTGGAGCTTGAAAATCCCTCACAGTAGTCATTTCACCTCTTTTTACATCAACTACCCCAAAATCATTTTCTACTACAATCTCACCTGAAGTACAAGCTATGGTTTCTTTGTTATCATCTATAACACCTATAAAAGTTGTTCCTCTTACACCAATAGTAGCATTTTTTGTTCTAAGTTTAAATTTTGAGTGATCTATCTTTCCTATTTTTCCTGTGATTGATTTGAAAATACCTTTTGATACAGAAAAACTAGCTTTCACTTTTGTTTTAGAAAAGATATAATCATCAATCTTAAAGTTGGTTTTTTGTCCTAAAGAGATAACAGTATGATCGTTAAAAACTATTTGAAGTTTAGTATCCTTCATAGTTTTAATCTGATCTTTTTTCTCTATCTCACTCCCAAGTTTCAATACAACTTTAGATGAACCTCTTAGAGCATATGCTGAACCATTTATAGCTGTAATCTTCCCAATACTTGCAAATGACAAAGTAACTGCCATCAAAAGTAGTAAAATATATTTCATCGCCAATCCTTTTTTACTTTCTATATAACTAAATCGGCAAAAAGTAAAAAAAGTTAACTATTATTCTAAAAAGTCTGTTTAATTTTAAGGGAATAAATATTTTTATCATAAGAATATATATCAAGATTTGATTTGTTGCTTATTTTTGTAAAACCTAACTCAAAAAATCTGTTTTTTCCTATACTTTGTTGAAAATCAACATTGAACTTATCCAACTTATCTACTCTTTCATCATTTATAGAAGGATCTTTTTCTTTATATACATCTTTCGTTTTTTTATAAAGCAGACTTAAAAGGTTTGTAGAAAAAATACTATATGACGTAGAAAGATTTATACTTCCTCTTTTTTTAGCAACATCTATTCTATCTCCTGTAACTTTGTCATACTGTTTGTATGTTAAACCTATAGTAGTTGTAAGCTTACGAAATCTTTTCATCCAGCGAGTGTCTACTCCATAAACCTTTGAACTTTTTTCATCATCATCCACATTTTTATTGTACTCTGATAATATTCTAAAAAAAACTTTACTACTTCTTGATAAAACTTTAGAAAAAGAAGGATTTATAGTAACACTTTTTAAATACTCTTTACTATCAACATTTGTTAAGCTAACTCCTAAAGGTAAACAAACCCTTACCCCTGATAAATAAAACTTATATGAACTGCTCAAACTAAGATAGCTCACTTTATCTTCACTTTGATCATGAAGATACTCATCATAGAGATATAATGAGTTTTGCCATAATGCTTTTTGTAGTTTTTTGGTATGTTGAAGATAGACTTCTGCTGTTAGATATCTATCTTTTTTCTTTTGCGTATTGCTATCTATAAAACCTGCATATACTGGATTATCTGATTTGTTTTCTATATTATCATCTGAAATAGTACTTACAGCTACAAATCCATTAAAAAAATTTGTTTTTTGTTTTTTTTCTATTTTCTTTAAAAACCATTTTATATTTTTACAAACAAGAGGTGGTGGATTTTGATTTAGCACATATAGAAACTCTTTTTTTGACTCTTCATATCGCCCCATAGCATACAAAACTCTTGCATACTCTAACCTTGCTCTTTTTGAATTAGGATGATTTATAAGTACTCTATCAAAGATTTCTAAAGCTTTTTCATACTGTTTTTGTTTATAGTAAAATACGCCTTTTTCTATCTCATCCATCATAGTACTAGCCATAACAATACTAATAAATACAAAAAAAACTACAATAACTTTCATATAACCTCTCTTTCAAGAGGTAAATCGACAATAATAATTTATTTTTTAAATGATTTTATAAAAATAAGTAAAACTCCAAGATCAATCATGACATCAGCAAAGTTAAAAATAGCAAAATCAAATCCACAATGCCAATACACATAGTCAACAACCCCATCTCGAAAGAACCTATCAGCTATATTGCTAATCCCTCCAGCTAAAATCAAAGCTGCAGGTATAGCATACTCATCTAATAAACTCTTTTTAAAAAACAAATAGCCAACTACACAAAATATGAGTAGTATTTGTATATATTTTAAATACTCGCCTAAAAAAGCAAACAAAGAAAATGCCACACCTTTGTTATATGCTAAAACAAGTGAAATACAATCTCCATCTACTCTTGCACCATGAGTAAACAGATACTTTATGATCTGATCTATAACTATTACTGATATAAATATTACTAAAAATTTTACTTTGTTACTCATCTAACCATTTAACTTTTTATCGAAAAATTTTTCAATTTCTTTTACTTTTTGAGAAACAAGTTTAGCATCTTTTCCTTCAAGAAGTATTCTTAAAAGATTTTCAGTTCCAGAATATCTTATCAGTGGTCTTAATCCCAACTTTTTAAGATCTTTTTCCAAAGCTTTATAACCATCTATTTTATCTAAAGGTATTTTGTTTTTTATACTCATATTTACAAGTATCTGTGGATAAAGATCAAAAGGATTAAGCACTTCACTTGCTTTTTTATTTTGTTTTAAAATCATAGAAACAACTTGTAAAGATGCGGCAAGTCCATCACCAGTTTTAGCATAATCACTAAGTATTATATGTCCACTTTGTTCTCCCCCAAAGTTCAATCCCTCTCTTTGCATAGCCTCTAAAACATACTTATCACCAACATCACATCTAAAAAATTCTATATCATGATTGGTTAAAAAATCTTCAAGTGCTTGATTGCTCATAACTGTAGCTGCCACACCACTATTTGCCAATCTATTTTCTTCTTTAAGATGAAGTGCCAATGATGCTAAAAGTTTATCTCCATCGACTATGTCTCCATTTTCATCAACAACTACCAATCTATCAGCATCACCATCAAAAGCAAAACCTATATCTGCTCTTAATTTTAAAACTTCTTCGGAAAGTTTTTCTGGATGCAATGCTCCACAATCTTTGTTGATATTACTACCATTTGGCTTATCATTTAGTACAAAGGTTTCTGCTCCCAGTTCATTGAAAACTGTTGGAGCTACTTTATATGCAGCACCATTTGCACAGTCTAACACCACTCTAAGTTTGTTTAAAGTTAAACTTTTAGGAAATGAATTTTTAATATTTACTATATATCTTCCTATAACATCATCTATCCTTTTTGAAGTTCCTACATCAAGTCCTATCGACTGACTATCAACTAAAAGTTTTTCATCAAAATATATTTTTTCTATTTCAGACTCCATATCTTCAGATAGTTTGTTTCCTCTTTTATCAAAAAATTTTATACCATTGTCTTCGAAAGAGTTGTGAGATGCACTTATCATGATACCACCATCACATCTCATATCTTCTGTTAAAAAAGCTATAGCAGGTGTTGGCATAGGACCTATCTGTCTCACATCAAAACCAACTGCTGTAAGTCCTGAAACAACTGCATTTTCTATCATATAACCACTTCTTCTTGTATCTTTTCCTACAAGTATCTTGTTTGTGATAGCATTTTTCCTAAAGTATATACCTGCTGCCATAGCAAGTCTCATGGCAACTGCTGCTGTTAGTTTTTCACCTGCTTTTCCTCTTACTCCATCAGTACCAAATAACTTCATATAAAAACCTTTATTTTTTATTAAACTTTATATTTATATATTTTTCTTATAAAAAGCTTAGCTTATATTTATGTTATAATAGCACAAATGGTTCCCAAGGAGAAGAAAATGAGAGGAATTTTACAATCTTTACTAATAGGTTTACTTTTTTTTACACTTTCTACATTTTTTTTTAGTTTTTCACATGCAAAACTTATAGGTGTTATTGCATTACTGGTAACTTTATGGACAAACAATGCATTGCCACTTGGTATCGTTTCGTTATTACCTCTTATTTTATTTCCAAGTTTACATATCATAGATCTAAAAGCAGTTGCTCCAAACTACTCCAAAAGTATAATATTTTTATTTTTAGGTGGATTTATGATGGCAATAGCTTTGCAAAAAACAAATACTCATAAATTTTTAAGTAAAAAATTACTCTCTTTCTTTCCCAATACACCAAAAGGTATCATTTATGCACTTGCTATTACTTCTGCTTTATTAAGCTCTATATTATCAAATACAACTATAACTTTGATGCTTATGCCTATAGGACTTTTTTTAACAGAAAATCCTAAGTTAAAATCAAGATTTTTGATATCCATAGCCTATGGTGCCAGTATAGGAGGTATCATAACACCTATAGGAACTCCTCCTAATATGATACTACTTGGTTTTTTAGAAAGTGTAAACATAACTCCACCTACATTTGGTGAATGGATGATAAAAGTTTTTCCTATAGCTGTTTTGATGCTATTTACTGTTCCATATCTTTTATCTATAGGGATAAATGCAGAAAAACTTGAAAAGCTAGATAACAAAATCCCCTCTTTAAACAAAGAGCAAAAAAAGCTTTTATGGATACTTGGTAGTTTGATTATTTTACTACTTATTAATACTCCTATAAAACCTTATTATTCTGGTTTAGGACTCAACGAAAAACTTATACTTTTAGGATATGGTTTGTTAATGTTTATGCCTAGTATAAACTTTTTAAAATGGGAAGATACAAAAGAGATACCTTATGAAATAGTATTTTTATTTGGTGCTGGTTTTAGTATAGCTACTGCTTTTATAAAAACTGGTCTTGCTTCTGATATAGCTCTTAAACTAAGTTTTATAAGTGATATGCCACTTGTGTGGATGATATTTTTTATAGCATTATTTGTAAGTTTTTCAACAGAAGTTACTAGCAATACTGCTTTAACTTCTATCGCTCTACCTATTTTTTATGAGTTTGCAAAAAATATGGGAGAAAATGGCATAGTTATCATGATGGTAGCAACTATAGCAGCTAGTTATGCATTTATGCTTCCTATCGCTACACCACCAAATGCCATCGTTATGAGTAGTAGAGTTATAAAGATAAAAGAGATGGCAAAAATCGGTTTTTTTGCCAATATGTTAGGAGTTACTTTTCTAACTATAGTTGCCTATTTTATTTGGAGTTAAAAGGTTTTTCTTTACAAAACTCTCTTACAAAGCACTCATCGCATTTTGGATTTTTTGCTGTGCAAATATATCTTCCAAACAGTACAAAACCTTGATGAAGTATATAAAGATCTGTTTTAAACTTTTTTGTAAGCTCAGCTTCTACTTTTGCAGGTGTATTTTCATAGCTTAATCCCAAACGATGTGCTACTCTAAAAACATGAGTATCTACAGCCATAAGATTTTTTTGTTTATACTCTATCATGACTACATTTGCTGTTTTTTGCCCCACACCAGCAAGTTTGATAAGTTTTTTTTCATCAAGTGGTATCTCTCCATCAAAATCTTCTTCAACACTTTTTGCCATCTTTATAAGATTTTTAGCTTTGTTGTTAAAAAAAGAACAAGTTTTTATATACTCTTTTAGTTCATCTATATTAGCTTTTGCTAACTCTTTAGTAGATGGATATTTTTCAAAAAGTGCAGGTGTTATTATGTTTACTCTTTTATCTGTACATTGAGCTGAAAGCATAACAGACACTAAAAGCTCATAAAGATTTTTATAGTTTAACTCTGTTTTTGCATCTTTATATCTTGAGATAAAAGCTTCTCTTATAGCTTCTATCTCTTTTTTTGTAGCTTTCTTTGGCATTAGTGTCCTGAAGTGTTGAAGTCTCTTCTGGCATTTGATATAGCTATATAAAATCCAACCATAACATCCAACATTTGAGCTTCAAGTGCTAACCAATACAATGCAGGTGGAGTCTGATTTAACTTCATAATAATATATATAATATATCCAAAAACAGTAATCAATAATATAAATGACATAATAAAATCCACCCAAGCATTTGAACCACTTGGTGCAAACATAGCTGACTTGATCATCTCTATAGAAAGAGTAAACATAAGTAAACCACCAATCAATACAGCAAAATTATAACTCGAAATCATCTCTTTTGGTATTAACCCTTCAACTCTTAAAAATATTAAAGCTATAGGTATAGCATTTAAAGGAATTAGAGAAAATAAAAAACCCATTTAGCACTCCTTGACTTTTTTACAATAGTATCAAAAAAGATAATAACATAAGATAACATCATATAAGTTTATAAAGTTAATTTACTTCATTAAACTAAGTTTAATTTTGTATAATATGGTTTCATTGAATAATAAGGAGAATTTATGGGTAAATATGTTGAATTAAACAGTTCTAACTTTGACTCTACAATAGCAGAAGGTGTTACATTAGTTGATTTTTGGGCTCCTTGGTGTGGACCTTGTAGAATGATAGCTCCTATCATAGAAGAGTTAGCTGAAGATTTTGATGGGAAAGCTACTATCGCAAAAGTTAACACAGATGAAGAGCAAGATATAGCTATCAAATATGGTATAAGAAGCATACCAACACTACTTTTCTTTAAAGATGGAGAATTGGTAGATCAAATGATAGGTGCAGCTGGTAAAGAAGTTATCGCTGACAAAATAGACGCTTTACTATAAAGTTAAGTATGAATAAAAAAAGAGGGAGAAAGATCTTCTCCCTTAACTATCTTTTTGCATCATTTTTTGGTGCAATCATGATAGCTGGAGCTTTTGCTTATTATAATTATAAGTTTTCAGAATTTAAATTTTTTAATTTTAAAGATAATATTTTTTATACAAAAAGTGATATCTTTGTTCCTAAAGAAACCTTTTACACTATCATGATATATAGTTCAAATATGTCAAATAGAGAAGAACTTACTCAAAAAATAAATACAAAGTATAAAATACTTGCCATAGACTTATATCAGCAGAGATTTAAAGAAGAAAATAGTACTATTTATATAACAGCAGGTATGAATACTTTACTTAAAATTATTCAAAACTTTAATATTTATCAGATTCCTGTTGTCTTTGAAATTAAAAAATTTAACAATATTTTATATAAACAAAATTCTAAAAAATTGATTTTAGAGTAAGGGGTTAAAATGCTTGATTTGGCAATAATAGGAGGAGGACCAGCAGGACTTAGTGCAGGACTTTATGCAACCAGAGGTGGTATAAAAAATGTAGTACTTTTTGAAAAAGGACTTCCTGGTGGAGCCATAGCCAACAGTAGTGAGATAGAAAACTACCCTGGTGTTTCAAAAGTTTTAAGTGGTATGGAATTTATGGAACCTTGGCAAGAACAATGTTTTAGATTTGGATTAAAACACGAGATGAAAGAGGTAGAAAATATTTCTAAAGATGAAAAGTCTTTTATCATAAAAACTTATAACGAAGAGATTAGAGCAAAAAATGTTATAGTTTGTACAGGAAGTACACCTAAAAAAGCAGGTATAAAAGGTGAAGATATTTTTTATGGAAAAGGTATCAGTAACTGTGCAACATGTGATGGTTTTTTTTACAAAGATAAGGAAGTTGCTGTTATAGGTGGTGGTGATACTGCTTTAGAAGAAGCTTTGTACTTATCGAATATTGCTTCTAAAGTCTATCTTATTCATAGAAGAGATGAGTTTCGTGCAGCTCCATCAACAGTTCAAAAAGTAAAAGCAAACAAAAAGATAAATCTTATTTTAAATGTTAAAGTAGAAGAGATAACAGGAGATAATAGCGGTGTTACAGGTCTAATTTATAAAGATAAAAATGCTAATATCCAAACTTTAAATGTTCCTGGAATATTTATATTTGTAGGTATGAATGTAAATAACAATATTTTAAAACAAAATGATAGTTACCTTTGTGAACTAAACCAATATGGTGAAGTAAAAGTTGATTTAAATATGAGAACAAATATAAAAGGTTTGTATGCTGCTGGAGATTTGCGAGAATCTGCAGCAAGACAAGTAGTATGTGCTGCAAGTGATGGTGCTATAGCCGCACTTCAAGTTATAAATAGTTTACATTAAATATAGGGGGAAATATGAAAAAAGTAGGGATTTTTGGATCAACTGGAAGAGTTGGTGAACTTTTAATAAAAAATCTTAAAAATAATGATAATTTAGAATTAGCAACACTTCATGCTATTGATAAGTTTAACTTTCAAGTAGATGAAAATCTACTTATAACAAATGATATTTCAAAATTATTAGAAAATAGTGATGTCGTAATAGACTTTTCACTACCACAAGGTACAGAATCATTACTCGAAGAAGCAATAAAAAATCCAACAGCTTTAGTTATAGGTACAACAGGATTAAATCAACATCAACTAAACTTACTTGAAGAAGCTAGTAAATATATGCCTATCTTATATGCTACAAATATGTCTTTGGGAGTGGCTGTTTTAAATAAATTAGCTTCTATGGCAAGTAAACTTTTAAATGATTTTGATGTAGAGATAGTTGAGATGCACCACAGATATAAAAAGGATGCACCAAGCGGAACAGCTTTAACTTTAGCCGAACATATAGCACAAGCTAGAGGTCTTGATCTTGATAAAGTTAGAGTTAGTGGAAGAGATGGTAACATAGGTGAAAGAACAAAAGATGAGATAGCAGTTATGGCTTTAAGAGGTGGTGATATAGTAGGAAGACATACAGCTGGTTTTTACAATGATGGAGAATTTATAGAACTTAATCATACTGCTACAAGCAGAGATACTTTTGCAAAAGGTGCTATAAGAGCTGCTTCTTGGCTTGTTAACCAAGAAAATGGACTTTATAAAATAACTGATTGTTTAGGAATATAAATGTGTGCAGTTGTTGGTGTATTTAATGTAAAAAATGCTTCTAAAGTTGCTTATTATGCACTTTTTGCTATGCAACATCGTGGACAAGAAGCAACTGGTATAACTTCAAGTGATGGGAAAAGATTATATACTAAAAAATCCAAAGGACTTGTAAATGATGTATTTTCAGATGAAAGTATTTTTGATTTTTTACAAGGTTCAAAAGCTATAGGTCACAATAGATACTCAACTGCAGGAAGCAATTCTCTTGAAGATGCTCAACCAATAGATGCAAAATATCTTTTAGGAGAGATCTCTGTAGTACATAACGGAAACCTTATAAACAAAGATGAAGTTAGAGAAAAACTTATAAAAGAGGGAGCAATATTTCAGTCAGATATGGATACTGAAAACATCATACACCTTATAGCAAGAAGTCAAAAAGAGTCTTTGGAAGAAAGAATTATGGAAGCACTCGATGATATAAAAGGTGCTTACTGTATCATCATACAAAGCAGAACAAAAATGTTTGTAGTTAGAGACAAATATGGTGTTAGACCTCTTTCTTTAGGAAAATTTCCTAATGGTGGCTATATAGTAGCTAGTGAAACTTGTGCATTTGATCTAGTAGGAGCTGAGTTTGTAAGAGATGTAAATCCTGGAGAGATGCTTATCTTTAGAAAAGGAGAAGAACCAGAATCCATACAAGTTTATGAACCTGATCCTAGACCTTGTGCCTTTGAATATATATATTTTGCAAGACCTGATAGTGTCATAGATGGCAAAACTGTTTATGAAACTAGAGTAAAAATGGGTATGCAATTAGCACGTGAAAATCCAGTTGATGCTGATATCGTTTTACCAGTACCTGATAGTGGTATAGCTGCTGCTTTAGGTTATGCCAAAGAAAGTGGCATACCTTTTGAGAATGCAATAGTAAGAAACCACTATGTTGGTAGAACTTTTATTGAACCTATACAGGAGATGAGAGATCTAAAAGTAAGGTTAAAACTTTCTCCTATAAAAAGTATCATAAAAGATAAAAAAGTAGTTATAATAGATGATAGTTTGGTAAGAGGTACTACATCCAGACAGATAGTAAAGATGCTAAAAGATGCTGGTGCAAAAGAGGTTCATTTTAAACTAGCTTCACCTCAAATAAAGCATCCTTGTAAATACGGTATAGATACACCAAGTTATGAAGAACTTATTAGTGCAAACTTAAGTGATGAAGAAATCAAAGAAAAAATTGGAGCTGATAGTTTATCATTTTTATCTTTGGAAGGTTTAGTAAAAAGTTTAGGAAAAGATAGAAAATACTCTTTAGTTAGTTTTGATGGGGAATATTTTATAAAATAATTTTATGAGAGAGATATTAACAGCAGGTAGATACTTTAGAAAAAAATATGGAGAAAATGTTTATAAAACACCTATATCTCTGATAGGATTTACCTGCCCCAACATAGATGGCAGAGTAGCAAAAGGTGGGTGTAGTTTTTGTGAAAATGAATCTTTTAGCCCAAATCTCAAAGAAAAAACAAGTAGAAAATTTTATTTAAACCCAGATTCATTAACAAATCCTTTACTAGAGCAACAACTTCTTCAACTGAAAACACAGTATAATTCAACAAAAAATAAATTATCTAAAAAATTTAATGCAAAAAAGTTTTTAGTTTATTTTCAATCTTTTACAAATACATATGCTCCTTTACCTACACTAAAAACCTTGTATTCTCAAGCTTTAAAGCTAGACGGAGCTATAGGACTTAGTATAGGTACAAGAACAGATAGCATAAATGATCAAACTTTAGAATATTTAGCACAATTAACTAAAAATTATGAAATATGGATAGAATATGGCATCCAAACTGTTTACAATAAAACACTAAATCGTATAAACCGTGGTCATGATGTAAAAAATATGGAGTACTGGATAAAAAAAACTAAAGAATATGGTTTAAAAATTTGTGGTCATCTTATCTTTGGTCTTCCAGGAGAAAATCAAGAAATGATGCTTGATAGCGTAAAATTTGTAAATGATATGAAACTTGACTCAATAAAAATACATCCTATGTATGTAACAAAAAATACAGCTTTAGCAATAGAGTATAAAAACAATAAATTTACTCCTATTACAGAAAAATTATATGCTGAAACTGTTGTAAAAGCTATTCAGATGCTAAATAAAAATATTATGATACAAAGAATAACAGCAGGTATCAATGATAATTCTCTTCTAGCTCCGTCATGGTGCAGATGCAAACACAATCAAATGGATTATTTAAAAAAAGAGCTACTAAAACAAGGACTTATTTATTAAATATGGTACGCCCAACAGGATTCGAACCTGTGACCTTTTGAACCGCAATCAAATGCTCTATCCAGCTGAGCTATGGGCGCAAACAAGAAGGGATATTATAATAAATAAAGATAAGAGAGAAGTAAAATATAGAAATAATATACTATAAAAACAAGTTCAAAGTACAAGAGATAGACCAATAAAAAAGATTTAGTAATAGAAATAAATAATAACAAGAAGAGATAAGATTAAAAAGAAGGAATAATAAAAAAGAGAAGCGGCGGCGACCTACATTCCCACA
>Ga0256843_1001643_pt1 | contig 17395 bp, 18 predicted proteins | sample AlvinellametaG_FD_191572 | JGI IMG/M metagenome (GOLD analysis project Ga0256843, IMG submission 191572) | Pompeii worm associated microbial communities from hydrothermal vent at the East Pacific Rise, Pacific Ocean - Alvinella | ecosystem: Host-associated > Annelida > Integument > Unclassified ... | reverse complement strand
GTTATCATATTATAATATAATTTCGTTATGAATGAAATGTATAGTATGGGACTTAGTATCCACAGTATCGGTGCAGTAGGGCTTTTAGCTGTTGTTTTTATCAACATTTTAGCGCTTATGAATGCAAATGAGTTGGCGAAATATCGTCGTTTGATGTCTATAGTGCTTATGCCACTGAGCTCTATGGCTATAGGTGTTGCTGTTTTTACAGGGATGGTGATGATGGCTGCAAAGCATCTTGATTTTACCCTTGCAAATATTGCAATGATTATTATTAGTGTGGTGTTAATTGTACTTGAAGCAAAAAGAGCAAAAATGTTACGCTATTTAAACTCTAAAAAAGAGAGAGCATTAGAAGCGTATAAGCCTTTTGGTCTAAAAATTTTGTATATAGAATTTGTCCTTATTACACTTATCTCTTTATGGATGTGGTTTTTGTAAAATGGTTTTTTTGTATGAGGAAAAAGCAGGAGAAGCATCTGTAACTCTCAAAGGGGAACAACATAAGTATCTTGTGAAAGTGCGTCGTCATCAAGTAGGAGATAAACTTTTTTTAAGAGAAAAAAGTAATCCAGATATACTATATACTTATAGTATTGAAGAGATACAGCCTCGCACCCTCACACTTAGAAAAATAGCATCTGAAGTGCGACGGAATGCTCCTCGAAAAAGCTTACATGTAGGGTGGTGCGTTATAGACTCTAAGTCGGTAGAAAAGGTACTTGCTTCTTTAAATGAGATAGGTGTCGAGTCTATCTCCTTTATCTACTGTGCACGAAGTCAAAAGAATTTTAAAGTAGATATGAAACGCTATGAAAGAATTTTAGAAGCTTCCAATCAGCAGTGTGGTCGCAGTACTATGATGCAATTTGCAGTATATAAAAATCTTGAAGCATTTTTGGAAAAATATCCTGATGTAAAAGTGTTTGACTTTACTCAAAAAGTATTAGATACTACTGAAGATATTAAGGATATTCTTGTTGGCTGTGAAGGTGGCTTTTCTGCAGAAGAAAAAACTCTTCTTGCACAAAAGGATGTTTTTAGACTTGACACCCCTTTAGTGCTTCGCTCTGAGAGTGCTGTCTTAGCAGTAGCTTCTAAAGTACTCTTGTAAAATTATAAAGTAACAATGTTTAGTGTTCGGTTCTGACTGCTTACATGGAGTGCTTTTTTTGCTCGGTCTGTAATGGTATAAATTGTATCTTCTTTGAGAACTTCTGTAATACCAAAATAGATTTGAATAGAAAAAGAGGGGAGAAAACTTTTCTCTTTGAGTGCTTTATCTAATTTTTTTGTGAGTATGTGGGCATCTTTTGCTATGGTATTTGGTGCTAAAATGACAAAATCTCCTCCACCCCATCGTGCTATAACATCACTTGCCCGTATATTTTTTGCCACAAACTGCGCAATATCTTTGAGGAGTTTATCCCCTTTTGCAAATCCAAAAATGGCATTAATTTTTTGCATATCTTGAATACGGAAATAGATAAGGGAAAAACTCCTGTCGTAGCGTTTATACTCTTTGATAGCTTGAGATAAAAGAGTTTGTAAATGCATTCTATTAGAAACTTTTGTGAGCTGATCAGTTGCAAGAACAACAGCAAGTCTTTCATTTTGTCCTAAACATTTTTTGAGAGCATCATAATTGAGTATATATCTATAGATACGAGGGAGAAGTTCATCGAGGTGGATGGGTGCTTTGACACATTCATTCACACCTATATCGTAAGCATTTTGAATATTTTTAATATCATCTGTAGTTGTAAGGTATAAAAAGGGTAAAAAATTGAGTTCATTTAAAGAACGGATATGTTGACACAAAGAGAGAGGATCTATCTCTATACAATGTTCATTTGCTAAAATGAGATGGATATCGTGAGTATGGATATAAGTCTCAAACTCTACTTTTGTACTTACAATTTTAAGGTGTAAATCACGAATTTTTTGAAAATATTCTATGAGGTTTGTAAGCTCTTTTTTGTTGTCATTGATGAGAATAATGGTGTATTGCAATAGATGGTTCCCCTTTAAAAGAATTAACTCTAAAGGAAAAATACCAAATATTTGCTTAAATAGAGGTCTAAAGTTGTTCTCTTTTTTCTATATTTTCTTTTGATTTGAGAAATCTTTCTATATTATTTAAGAAAAGTTGCATAAGGTTTGGATCAAATTGTTTCCCTTTTTCCTCTTCAAAAAGTTTTAGAATTTTCTCTAATGACCATGCTTTTTTATAGACTCTATCTGATGCTAAGGCATCAAAAACATCTACAATAGCTGTAATACGACCATAAATGTGAATCTCCTCCCCTTTAAGACCTTGAGGGTATCCTTTTCCATCCCATCTTTCGTGGTGTTGGTAGGCAACGATTGCAGCAGTTTTGAGTAGTTTTCTTTTGGAATGACTTAACATTTTGTAGCCAATGGTAGTATGTTTTTTCATAATTTCAAACTCTTCATCTGTGAATCTTCCAGGTTTGTTAAGGACAGCATCGGGAATACCAAGTTTTCCTATATCATGCATAGGGGAAACATCTCTTAAAAGTATTGCTTCTTTTAAATCTAATCCTGCAAGTTTGGCAAGTAAGAAAGAATAGCTCGCAACTCTTTTGATGTGTAAGCCTGTTTCTTTAGAATGTTCTTCAGCAATATTACCCATAACAAAAATAATCTCTTTTTGAGTTGCATGAAGTTCTTTATTGAGTTTTTTAATCTCTTTAGTTGCAAGATCGACTTGAAGTTCAATATCTCTTGCTCGGTTTCTTTCAGATTTTAAAAGGCTTTCAGCAACATAGATATTGTTGTCAATAAGTGCTGCCATTTTTCCTATCTCATCATTTGAATTGATTTTTATATGGAGTGCTTTGTCTCTTTTTTTGTTTAAAACATCAAAAAATGAATTAATAAGCTGATGAAGTTTTTGTAACTCTTCAATGATATTAATGGCTACTTTTTTGTTAAAAATAAGAAGTAAAACTAAAATAAAGATAGTTAGAGATATTCTGATAAGAATAGAATGAGTGATATTTTCTTCGAGCGTTGTTATATGTACCTGATGGGCTTGTCTAAGATTTTTAAGGAGTGATGTGAACTCTTGAGAAATCTTTTTACTTGCCTGAGAAAGAGCTAAAATAGCATATACACCATCTTCATAGTCATCTTGCATCTCAGAACGAATACTTAAAGCTATCTGTTTATAGCCAAGAACTCTCTTTTGAATATTACGAATAATTTTATGTGTTTCTGGATTGTTTTGGATGAGTTTATTATCTTGAAGAAGTTTTAGTTGCTTTTGAATCTCTTGAAATTTTTTATTGATATGTTGTGTGGAAAAGAGCTCTTTTTTTTCTAAAGCATTTTCTATCCCTATGGAAGTAATTTGCTCAAGATTGTTGTTGATAGTATAGATAAAACTTTGTGTTTTTGTATAAAGCTTTGTATCTTGATTATAGGTTTGACTCACATTGTCTATAAGGGTAAAAGGGAGTATAATCAAAAGGGTCATAATAGCAAATGAGATATAAAACGAGAAATTGATTTTCTGTGATATGCTAAATTTGCTTAAAAATTCCATGATATTAATATGCCATATTCATTTTCAGGTACACAGCCTGTAGTTTTTCTAAATCTTGCCCTGTTGGTTTTCTTCCTTCACCTATAAACCAACCACTACCTGTGTAGTCATATTTTATATTAATGTATCCTAAGCGAAAGTTAAGGTAACGGTTTGCCACATACATACCATATACTTCCGAAGTATCACCTCTTGTTGAAAGTTTGTTATAAAGATCGTAGCTTCCTTGTGTCAAGCTAACCCAGTTTTTACTTCCATGGTTGTATTCATATCCGATTTTATAGTGAGCTTTTTCTCCAAAGCCATAGCGTCCTCCAATCCAGTAGGCATAGCCACTTTTGGCTTCTGTACCATCACCTAAAAGACCTAAGTTATTGCCATTAGGGTCTTGGTATGTTTGAGTGTTTGGATCACTTTTATTATAGCCGTAGTGGATGAAAAAATCTATATTTTTTTCTTGGAAGTTTGTTACTTCAAGCATCGCTCCAAAGAGTTGCATATCACCTATGTTTTTATTATTGGTATAGTTTGTATCAAGAGGATTGGCAATAATATCTTTCATCTGTGAATAACTGATTTGAATGAGAGAATTGGGCATATTTGCTAAAGTAGTATCAAAAAATATACCGTAAACATTTGTATCTTTAATATCATCATTGGAAGCCCCGATATAAGCATTGCCTACATAAGTATCACTGTTTACATAGCCAAACCCTTTTGAATAACCAAAACGCAAATATGTTTTATTGTAATGGAAGAGTTTGGAGAGGTTACATGTAAGGACAGCTCCATCAGCAACACCATCATACAAAAGTGCAGAATAGGTTGCTTTTCTTGTAAGGTTCTCTTTAAATTGGTGACTTGGTCCATCTGTACTTGGTTGACGCCCAATTGTAAGTGCCATAGGTAAAGATGTATCTTGAAAAAAGAAGTAGTCTATGTAAGCTCTTTCTACATAAAGTGCACTGTTGGAAGGGACTCTTCCTTGCATATTGTCATAGTAACTGTAAGGGTGAGTTAAAGAACTTCCCCAGTATTTGTACATAGAGAGTCTACCATGAAATTTAAGATTTTGTGTTATATCTGCATGTAAACCCAGCATAAATTTTGTTGTTAACATATTATCACTGTGAATATGTGTACCATCAGCATATGTTTTGTCAATGAAATCATCTCCAAATTTCAGTCCGAGAGAAAATTTCATTTTGTCTTCTAAAACTTTTGTTTCCACACTCTCTGTAAAATCATAAAGTTCATTGTAGTTATCTTGAGTTTGTTTATGGAGAGATTGATGCCCTTTTTGAAGTGTTTTAATCTCTTTTTGGAGTTCTTGTATCTGTTTTTCTAATGTTTGTATTGTAGGTGTTTCATTGGAGGCAAAAACAACAGAGGTACAAAGAAAAAATAACAAAACTTTTAACATATTTTAGGCTCCTGCAATCATAGGATGGTCTGAATCAATAGCATGGTCTATGAGATACTCTTTTAATATTTGTTGATCCTCTGTAGAAAGAGTGTCTATATGGTAACGCTTTTTTTTATGTTGACTACGAAAAACTCTTTCCCATTGGATAATTGCTTTAGAAGCAGCATCGAGTTTGAGTTCTTTTGCCAACATTGCTCCTTTGCTAGAATGAGCATGGAGCATAGCTGTAAAGACAAAGAGTAGAATGAAAAAATAGTTGTTTTTCATTGAGAAATATCCTATGTGATTTTACGCTAAAGATAATTATATATTAAAAAAGTGAACAAGTGGTGAGAAAAGTATCATTATAACAATTAACCTAAATTTGAATATAATTGCAAAAATTGTTTAAATAAGGATGCGAATATGGCACAGGTTCCAGAAAATATTGGATGTGAAAACAAAGAATGTATAGCAAAAGATGAGTGTAAAAGACAGGTGATTGCTAAAAACGGTACGGCTGTAAAGATTCAAGAGTTTGGTGGTACTGCAACAAAAAAATGTGGTAAATTTTTACCTTTAGACTAATGAAATATTTTTTTGTAGCATTTTTTTTGGTATTATTTGGTGGCTGTAGTACACCACAATATACAAAAAGTGCTACAAAACTTCTTATTCTAAAAACTCCAAAAATTCGTTTTTCTGATATTGCCTATATAAGATACAGTCATGATAATGCTATTGAATTAGAGCTTTATGTTGCAGGTTCTATGGTCAACCGTTTTAGTATTCATCATCTTATTTGTGTGGAAAATAAGGGTTGTATGAGAAAAACAAGTTTTAATAAAAGTTATCTTAGTGAATCATATCCTGATACTCTTTTAGAAAATATTCTTTTGGGTAAACCTATATATGATGGCTTACATGTAAAGAGAAATGGTGATGGTTTTTTTCAGCGTATAGAGACAAAAAATGTATATATTTTGTATAAAGTAACACATCATTCCATCTCATTTAAAGACAAATACAATCATATACTTATAAAAATTAAGGATATACATAATGGCAAATAAATTTGTAGGTGCACATGTTAGTGCAAGTGGTGGTGTTTTTAATGCTGTTAAAAATGCTGAAGCTATAGGAGCAAAAGCGTTCGCTCTTTTTACAAAAAATCAAAAAAGATGGGATGCTAAACCTCTTGATGCTAAAACTTTAGATAAATGGTTTAAAGCTCTTGAAGAGAGTAGTATAAAACCAAAGCATATCTTACCCCATGATAGTTATCTCATTAATTTGGGACACCCTGAAGAGGAAAAACTTATCAAAAGTAGAGATGCTTTTATAGATGAGTTACAAAGATGTGAGATACTCGGACTCGATAGACTCAATTTCCATCCAGGAAGTCATTTGACTAAACTGACTGCAAAAGAGAAAAGAGATCCTCAACGAGTTCAAGAGGTTGAAGATGTATGTTTGGATGTGATAGCAGAATCTATAAACATTGCCCTTGATAAAACTTCAGGTGTGAAAGCTGTTATAGAAAATACAGCAGGACAAGGAACAAATTTAGGCTATAAATTTGAACACTTGGCACATATTATAGATAAAGTGGAAGATAAAAGCAGAGTGGGTGTGTGTATAGATACATGTCATATGTTTACAGCTGGCTATGATATACGAACACAAGAAGCGTACGATGCAACATGGAAGGCATTTGGTGAGATTGTTGGGTTTGAGTATTTAAGTGGCATGCATATTAATGATTCGAAGCCACCACTTGGAAGTCGAGTTGACAGGCACCACTCTTTGGGTCAAGGGGAGATTGGACTTGATGCTTTTAAAATGATAATGAATGATGAGAGAATGGATGATATTCCACTGATTTTAGAAACGATTGATGAGACTATTTGGAAAGAAGAGATTAAACTCTTATACTCTTTTATCGTGTAAAATCTAAATTTTATAACTTTTTCGTTACACTTGGGGAGAGTTTTTTAAAATACAAAGGGGGAAATTACATTGATTCAGTCTATTAAGAACAGTTCTAAGTCACTTTTAGCATTATCGCTTGTTGTACTTTTAAGTGGATGTGGGGATGATGGTACAAGTGTCAATAAGATAGATACAGGTAGTGCAGAGTTTGTAAGTGCAACGGTGATTGATGATATTAATGCGTCAGTAATGTTGCAATATGTCAAAGGAGCTATAAATCCAGATGCAGTGAATGCTTTTGGATATAAAGCTGTCAAAATTACATATAATACAGTAAATGAAGATGATACTCCTGTTGTTGCTTCAGGTCTTTTGGTGATTCCAGTGGCAACTGAAGCTTATCAACAATATAGAGCTGCACAAGGTTTGCCACCATTTTCAGTATCAATGATATGTGAAAATCATGGTACAATCTTTGCAGATAAAGATGCTCCTTCCAATAAAGAAGTTTCCAATGGTGCTCCTGATTATGCAACTGCTATACTTATGACAGGATATGCAGGGTTTGCCTCAGTTGATCCTGATTATATCGGTTTTGGTGATTCAAAAGATACTATTCATCCATACATTATGAAAAAAGCTTCTGCTCGTGCTTCTTTAGATATGATTAAAGCGAGTATGAAATATATGGAAGATCAGGGTATTATTTTAAACCATCAACTTTATATTACTGGGTACTCTGAAGGTGGTTATGTCGCTATGGCAACAGCACAGAAAGTTGAAGAGGAACTTTCAAGTGTTAATTTAATGGGTGTTGCACCTATGGCTGGTCCTTATAATGTAAAAGATTTGGGGGATATTGAAATTAATGCGACACGAAGAATGGTTTATCCTGCATTCTTAGCTGATTTGATATACTCATATAGTCACTATTATAGTGATGTGAACTTGAGTGAAGTTGCTAATGCAAATATTACACCTGCACAATTTGCATTAGCATTTAATGGTGAATATGATACTATCGCTATTCACACTATTCTTGGTTTGGCAGATCCTGAAAATGGAGATTATGGTTTTTATACACATACAGCAGATGAACTTTTTTCTGATACTTTTATCAATGATTATCAAAATAATGTGAATAATCCTTCAAAAATAAAATTTGAAGAGGATAATGTTGATAATTGGACTCCTCACAGTAAAATGAATCTGATTCAGTGTATTGATGATGAAATTATCCCTTTTAGTGAATCGAACAATACCTATAATACATTGAAGGCAAATGGGGCAGATGTGACACTGACAGCTATTCCAACTGCAGCACTCTCTCAGCAACAAGATGCAACTCATCCTTTTATTCATGTGAATTGTGGTTCATCTGCTTATGGTGCAGCCGTTTCATGGTTTGCTGCAATTAGAAATGGAGATATATAATGAAAAAACTATTAAAACTTACTAGCTTATCATTAGTAGCTACAACAGCAATGTTTGCAGCTGGGTATAAAATTCCAGAGACTTCTACAAATGCAGTAGCATTGGGGGCTGCAAATATTGCGCATAATCATGAAAATGCTGATGCAGCATATTATAATCCTGCAAAGATGATTTTTATGTCAAATACAAATCATATTGAAGCCGATCTTATGTATGTTGGACTTGAAGAGATTGATTATAAAGGAACTGTCCGAGGAACAGCGACAAGTGAAAACTCAGAAAATGAGGATTTTTTGATTCCCTCTTTTAATTATGTCTCACCAAAACTTGGTGAACATGATGTAAGAGTTGGATTGAGTATTGTTTCTCCTGGTGGGCTTTCAAAACGATGGAAAGGGGCTCAGGCAATCCAAACAGCAGAAGAGTTTACTTTACAAATTGTTGAGGTAAATCCTACTTTGGCGTTTCAAATCTCCGAAAATGTAGGTTTTGCTGTTGGGGTAAGAGGTGTGTATTCATCAGGTATTGTAAAAAGTTCTGCTGCTGCTTCAAGAGATATGACGGGAGATAATTTTAATGTTGGGTACAATCTTGCTTTTGCTTATAAACCTACAAAAGCTTTAGAGTTTGGGCTTACATATCGTTCCAAGGTAGATCTTGATGAATCTGGAAGTGCAAAGTTGAAAATAGGCTCAGCTACTGTTTATGATGGTGGAACAAATGTTTCTATTCCATTACCAGCAGCTCTTAGTATAGCTGCTGCGTATACTTTTCCAACAAAGACGACAGTGGAAGCTGTTTATGAAAAAACATATTGGTCTGCTTATAAAGCTTTGGATTTTAATTATGCAAGTCCAATTTCTCCTATTTTAGTACCTTATTTTGATGATTCTATCGCAAAAAATTGGAAAGATACGAATACTTTTCGTCTTGGTATTACACAAACACTTGATAAGTTGACTCTCATGGCAGGTTTGGTGATTGATGAGACTCCTGTACCAGATCAAACACTTGGTTTTGAACTTCCAGATACAGATGCAACATCTGTATCATTAGGTGGGCGTTATCAACTTAACGATAGAATGAATATTGGTTTTTCTGGACTCTATTCTATGCATAAAGATAGAACTATTAGCGCTGCTGATAACAATGAAAATGGCATTGTAGGAGAATTCTCCGATGGAAATATTTTAATTATTTCAGCAGGTATTGGTTATAAATTTTAAGGAAATATTTGAAAGCACTCATAAATTTTTTAGAAACGAAGAGCGTTAAAGAGAGTGAAATTTATTCACACTTAAAATGTAGTGTAACTGAAGCAAAAATTTTGCAAAATATTGCAAAAAAGTATGTTTCTGGTCATGAAGATGTTCTTGTTTTAACACTTTTAGAAGAGATGTTTGATACCAAAGAGTATCAACATCTTGAATATTTGGGAGAGATTAAAAATCTTCTTGAACTTGGATGGTTACATCAGCAGAGTTTTACTCCTATTAAAATTTCAGAAGTTACTCATTTGGAACTTTTAAATACAGCAGTGGGTTTAACACCTGCGTTTTTAAAACTTTTACAAGAGGGTACACTTGATCTGGATCTACCAGACATTAAGCCCTATGCTGATCATCTTGAGTATTTACAAGATCAGTTTTTTAGAATAGAGTTATACCAAAAAATGAGTGTAATTCGTCAAAATGTGCATGAACACTCCTTGGGTATAGATAGACTTCAAAATAAACTAAAACTTCTGGAAAAAAGGATAGAAGAGAGAGTATCTCAAACTTCTGAAAATCTTGTTTTGGATAAATTTTTTAAACAAAAAAAGATGTCCAATTATGAACAGGTGATTTTTATAGCACTTTTAAGGGAAGAATACAGTGCAACAGATGCTTCTTTACGAGATATGAATACACTTATAGATTTAATCTCTGTTGATGAGTATGAGCGTATTAAAAACCGTTCTCTTTTAGAAGAGGGTTCTCATCTTGTAAGTAGTGGTATTATAGACTATGAGGAGATGCTCAATCCTTTTGGGGGTATCTCTCGTGCTTTTTACATTGTTGATGAGGTACTTCAAAGCATTATCCATCCACAAAAAACCAAAAAAGTAACACGATTAAAACTTAATGCACTTATAGCTGAGCAAGATATTTTTGAACTTGTAGAGAGTGAAACTTCTTTGGATGATGTTGTTTTAAATGATAAAACAAGAGAAACTTTACAGAATTTGATGCAACAAGTTGATAAAGATGTTGTAGCACGACTTGTGAAATGGGGTATAAAAGATAAAAAGAGTGGAATTGATGCTCGTATTATTTTTTATGGTGCAGCAGGAACAGGAAAAACTATGACTGCGTACTCTTTGGCAAAATCTCTTAAGCGTCAAGTATTGGCATTTGACTGTTCTAAAATTCTCTCTATGTATGTAGGGGAAAGTGAAAAAAATGTTCGTAAAATTTTTGATACATTTTATGAGTTAAGTGAAAAAACAAAAACAGAACCTATTTTACTTTTAAATGAAGCTGATCAGTTTCTAGGTGCGAGAAGTTCAGGTACTATTACTGGTGCTGATCAGATGCACAATCAGATGCAAAATATTTTTTTAGAACAGATAGAAAATTTTAAAGGGATGTTGATTGCGACAACAAATCTTTTAGAAAATATAGATAAAGCTTTTTCTCGCCGTTTTAACTATAAAATAGAGTTTAAAAAACCAGATTTTGAACAAAGAGTAGCTCTTTGGGAAAAGATGTTACCAAAAGAGGCTCCATTTGAAACAGGTTTTCAAGTGCAAAAACTTGCTGAATTTGCATTAACAGGTGGGCAGATTCATCTTATCATTAAAAATACAGCTTATAAAGTTGCAGTAAAAGAGGAACCTATTTTTACAATGCAAGATTTTATAGATGAGATCCATCGTGAACAGGATGCTTCGTTCGATAATGAAAAATCTATGGGCTTTTTAAATAGATAAATTTTACAATTTTACACATTCTTAAAAAGTGATGAAAATATATGTTGCGATAAGTGACATATTGCATCACTTCCCTCTACATAAAACTTTTTTTTAATCTTCATTTTGATATAGTGCAAGTAACTGTTTTTTCTAATTGAAAATATTAGAAGACAAATATATCGAAGGGTTATTTTTTTTATAAATTTAACTCATATCTCACAAAGGTAGGTTATATGGATCATATAGTAACTTCGAATCCGTATTTTGGGGTATTTGTACTTTTTGTTATTACATTTGGTGCATTTACAGCAACAACAATTGTCGCTCGTTTAGCGAGTCGCGCGTTAGCTGCTAAAGATAGTGAAAAGATTAAGCTTTCTGTTTACGAGTGTGGTCCAGAGGTGACCAAACAACCAAATAGACTTTCTCCTCAGTTTTATCTTTTTGCATTACTTTTTTTACTTTTTGATGTAGAGATTGTATTTATGTTTCCATGGGCAGTTGACTTTAAGGTTCTTGGCTGGTTTGGTTTTGCTGAGATGATTATGTTTATTATTTTATTAGCAATTGGTTTTGCATATGCTTGGAAAAAAGGAGCGCTAGAATGGCACAACATAAAGTAAATTATACACAAGATGGTGGACTTCCTGTTGCCCTTACTTCGATTGATAAAATTGTAAACTGGGGGCGTTCAAACTCTCTTTGGGCTATGACTTATGGTCTTGCATGTTGTGGTATTGAGATGATGGCAGCTGGTGCTTCAAGATATGACTTTGACCGTTTTGGTACGATTTTTAGAGCATCACCAAGACAATCAGATGTTATGATCGTTGCAGGAACACTCACAAAAAAACATGCTGAGTTTATTAAGCGTCTTTATGATCAAATGACAGAGCCAAGATGGGTTATCTCTATGGGTTCTTGTGCAAATACAGGTGGTATGTTTAACACTTATGCAACTGTTCAAGGTGTTGATAGAATTATTCCTGTTGATTTATATCTACCAGGGTGTGCACCTCGTCCAGAGACACTTCAATATGGTGTAATGTTACTTCAAAAGAAAATTCGTGCACAAAAAGCAAATAAAGCACAAAAAGCAAAAAGGTTAATGTAATGAGAGCGTATAAACCTAAAGATAATGTTCAGGCGAAAGCGTATTATACAGATAGATATTATGTAGCTCCTCAGGTTCCAAAAACTCCTGTTTCAGAAGATGAAGTTTTTGCAGCAGATTTAGCAGCTATTGAAGCTAAGTTTGAGGTAAAAGAAGCATATATTCAAGTGGGACAAATGGTTGTTTACATTAATCCTCATGATATTTATGGTGTTCTTGAATTGATGAGAGATGAGTTGGAATATACACAGCTTTCAGAGATGAGTGCTATTGATTGGTTGGCAAAATCAAATCAATTTGAGATTTTTTATCAAATGCTTTCTATGACAAAACGAAAAAGAATTCGTGTAAAATATTTCATTGAAAATGGTCAAGCTGTTGATTCTGTAGAGAAGCTTTTTAGAAGTGCAGACTGGGCAGAGAGAGAGATGTATGATATGTTTGGTATTGAAGCAAATGGTCATCCGTTTATGAAAAGAATTCTTATGCCATACGACTGGCAAGGGCATCCACTTCTTAAAACATATCCTTTAGAGGGTGATGAGTTTGCTGCATGGTATGAGGTTGATAAAATCTACGGAAAAGAAGCTCGTGATGTTATTGGACCTGAACTTCGTGATACTGCAAGAGTTGACAGATATGACTCTGAGCGTTTTGCTCGTCTTGGTTTTGAAGTACCAAAAGGGACTGAGATTACAGGAGATGAAGAGAAACATGTAGAATCGTACCAAGAAGAGGGTGGCGTATTCTTAATTAAAAAATTTGATAAAGAATCATCAAAAGTAATTGATGATCCTCAAAGATAGGGTGGTATAAATATGGCACAAGTAAAAAACAGATTAACACCGTTTTTTGAAAATATTACATTTGACAGAGATGACAATGAGTTAATTCTTAACTTTGGTCCACAGCACCCATCTGCTCACGGACAGTTAAGACTTATGTTACATCTTCAACAAGAACAAATTGTAAAAGCACATCCAGATGTTGGGTACCTTCACCGTGGTATGGAGAAGATGGCTGAGAATATGATCTATAATGAGTTCATGCCAACAACTGACCGTATGGATTATATCGCTTCATCTTCAAATAACTATGGCTTTGCACTTGCTGTTGAAAAGCTGATTGATGTAGAGGTTCCTCGTCGTGCGAAAGTTATTCGTATGATGCTTTTAGAGATTAATCGTCTTATGTCTCACCTTTTCTGGCTTGCAACAACTGCACTGGATATTGGTGCAATGACAGTATTCCTATTTGCTTTTAGAGAAAGAGAATACTTAATGGATATTATTGAAGGGTATTGTGGTGCTCGTTTAACACATGCTGCTATTCGTATCGGTGGTGTTCCTTTAGATATTCAAGATAGTTTTATAACACAACTTAGAACATTTTTAGACAAACTTCCTCAAAACATTAAAGATTATGAAGATTTACTAGATACAAACCGTATCTGGAGAATGAGAATGGAAGAGGTTGGTACTATTTCAACTGATATGGCACTTTCTTGGGGTTGTACAGGTCCAATGCTTCGTGCTTCAGGTGTTGCATGGGATATTCGTAAAGAGGAACCTTATGAGCTTTATGATGAAGTAGAGTTTAATGTTCCTTACTCTGATAAGGGTGATAACTTTGCAAGATATCGTGTGTATATGGAAGAGATGAGAGAATCTGCTAAGATTCTTTATCAATGTATAGAGATGTATGAAAAATGTGTTAAAGATGGTCAAACTGAACTTATGGCACATGCGCCTAAATATATTTCAGCTCCAAAACTTGACATTATGACTCAGAACTACTCTTTAATGCAACACTTTGTACTTGTTACACAAGGGATGAGACCACCAGTTGGTGAAGTATATGTGGCAACAGAGTCACCAAAAGGTGAACTTGGTTTTTACATTAACTCTCAAGGTGGACCATACCCATACAGACTCAAACTTCGTGCGCCTTCTTTTTGGCATACAGGAATTTTAACTGACCTTTTACCAGGGCATTATATTCCAGATGTTGTTTCTATTATTGGTACAACAAATATCGTATTTGGTGAGGTTGACAGATAATGAAAAGATATGATTTAAGAAAGCTTGGAAACGATTTTGAGCCTCGTATGAAAGAGATTTTAGGTGAGTCTCATAAAGAGAATGAGACTTTAATTTTTCTTTTTGAAATAGGTGATTTTACTCCAATTCAGCGTTCTGCTGATTTAGTAAAAGAGTGTGGGTATGAGCTGTATAACTCACTAAAATTTAACGAAGTCGATTGGACTATCGTTGTTAAAAAATAGGATTTTATCGTGAGTAAAGTTTATTTTTCTACTTGGAATGGTGAAGCTATTAATAACATAGGTAAACCAGAAGAAGAGTGGGAAGAATCAGCTTATAATTTACCAGCACAATATGATGATCACCGTGACTCAAAAGCCTTTATAGGTTGGGACGGTGTGGCACTCTTTAGTGAAGATGTAGATGTGATTCGCCTAGCGATGGAATATGCTGCACAATACCAAGAGTATTCAGAAGCATGTGGAAGATGTGCTCCTGGGCGTTGGGGAGGTCGTATTTTATATGATGTTCTTGACAAAATTGCTCGAGGTGAAGGTGAAATAGCTGATTTGGATCACTTAAAAGAGATTGGTCGTAGTATGCAGATGACCTCTAAGTGTGAGATTGGTAAAACTGTTCCTAATCCTATTTTGGATTTAATGGAGCATTTTGAAGATACATTTTTAGAATGTATTAATGAAAAGAAACAATCGAAACATTATGAGGAAAGCATTGGTTATATTGCAAAAATAACGGCACCATGTACAGATGCATGTCCTGCACATGTTGATATACCTGGATATATTGAGGGTGTAAGAGATTTACGCCTTGATGATTCTTTAGAAGCAACAAGACAAACAATGCCATTAGCACATGTGTGTGGTCGTGTATGTCCACACCCTTGTGAGGATGCGTGTAGAAGAACAAATCTTGATGAGGCAGTTTCTATTATGTCACTCAAGCGTCTTGGTGCTGATTGGGAAACGGATCATGGATTTGATTTTTTCCATCCTATGGAGAAAAAAGCACCTGTGGGTAAAAAAATTGCTGTTATTGGTGCTGGTCCTGCTGGGCTTACAACAGCATACTATACAGCTGCTGAGGGGATAGAAGTTGATGTTTATGAAGAGCTTCCTGTTCTTGGTGGTGAGGTAACTGTTGGGGTTCCTGAATATCGTATGCCTTGGGATAAGTACGAAAAAGATATTGAATGTGTCAAAGATATGGGTGTAAATTTTATTACAAACCGTAAAATTACAGCTGAAGATATGAGAAAATTTGAAAAAGAGTATGATGCTGTTATGGTAGCTACTGGAACTCGTATCTCTAAAAAAGTTCGTTGTGAAAATGAACGACCAGAGATTAAAGGTTACTGGGGAGCGATAGATTTCCTTGACTGGGTGAACCTTTATGAAAAATTTGATATCAGAACGCCAAAATCTGTACAAAAACAACAAATGCTTAAGCAAGATTTTGTTGATTTAACAGGTAAAACAGTTGTATGTGTTGGTGGTGGTTTTACCTCTATGGATGTTGTTCGCTGTGCTATTCGTGCCAATGCGAAAAAAGTTTATATGGTATATCGTCGTGATGAAAAAACAATCATTAGAAATACAACTTATGAAGAGTATCATGAAGCAGTAGAAGAGGGTGTCGAATTTTTATTCCATTCAGCTGTAAATAAAATAACAACAGATAAAAAAGATATCTTAAGAGAACTTTTGATTGATAAATTTGAGCTTGTTCCTGATCCAAATGGTGGAAGAGCACAACTTGTTAAAATTGAGGGTGAATCTTATACTATTAAGGCTGATTATCTTATTCCAGCTGTTTCTCAGTCAGCTGATTTAGATCTACTTCCTGAAGAGTGGGATATTGAGATGACTTCATGGGCAACAATTAAGACAAATGGAAAAGATTATATGACATCTCGTAAAGGTATCTTTGCTTCTGGAGATTGTGAATATGGTCCTATGACGATTGTAAATGCAGTTGGTCAAGCAAAAAGAGCAGCTTCTGTTATGAGTCGTTATGTGCAAACAGGTGAAATCACATTGAGTGATGAGGAGATTATGGAAGATCATCTCCGTAAGCTTAAAGTGTATGATAAAAAAGAGAAGATTACAGGTTGGCTTCCAGGTTTACCTCGTGAACACTCTGAAGTTCTTGATGTTGATGACAGAAAAGACAACAACAAAGAGGTTGCTCTTGGATTTACTCAAGAACAGGCAATCAGCGAAGCTGAGAGATGTATGCGATGTTATTATATCGCTATGGTTCAGGCATAGGAGTTGGTGATGAGTACAACAATTAACTTTACAATAGATGGCAAAGCTGTAAGTGCAAAGAGAGGAGAAACTATCCTTGAAGTTGCACGCCGTAATGACATCTATATACCAACTATGTGTTATATATCTAAGACTTCTCCTTGTGCATCGTGTCGTATCTGTTCTGTGGAGGCTGAAGGTGTTGATGGGTTTATCCTTTCATGTAACACACCTCCGACAGAGGGAATTGCTATAAAAACCAACACACAAGCTTTAGAACAAGAGCGTACAAATATCATGAAACTTTATGATGTTAATCACCCTTTAGAGTGTGGTGTATGTGATAAGTCTGGTGAGTGTGATTTACAAAATAAAACTTTAGAGTTTGGTGTAGCACAACAAAATTTTTCTGCTAAAGATCAGTTTAGAACGGTAAAAGATTGGGGATTAATCAACTATGATCCTGCATTATGTATTATGTGTGAAAAGTGTGTGCATGTATGTAATGAGGTGATTGGTGATGATGCTATTGAAGTGAAATTTGGTGGTTACTCTTCAAGTATTATCCCTAAAGGAAGTGATACACTCGATTGTACTTTCTGTGGAGAGTGTATTGCTGTATGTCCTGTTGGTGCTCTTATAAGTAGTGATTTTAAATACTCTGCAAATGCTTGGGA
>Ga0256843_1001642_pt1 | contig 17406 bp, 16 predicted proteins | sample AlvinellametaG_FD_191572 | JGI IMG/M metagenome (GOLD analysis project Ga0256843, IMG submission 191572) | Pompeii worm associated microbial communities from hydrothermal vent at the East Pacific Rise, Pacific Ocean - Alvinella | ecosystem: Host-associated > Annelida > Integument > Unclassified ... | reverse complement strand
TAACTCCATTTTCTTTTAGTTGTTTAATTTGTTCGTATACAATATCAAATATCTCTTGTTGCGCATTATAACAAAGTCTCATTTGTGCTTTATGTGTAAATTCATTAAAATCATCTTTTTCAATAATTTCTATATTATGTGCATTTGTTAGTGCATATACTGCTTCAGAAAATCCTAAAATTTCCTTTTGCTCTTCAAAAAACTTATAACTATATTCAATCGCTTCAATATATTCATCTAATAGATTATCTTTTATAATAGGTGGAATATAATAATCTTTTTTATAAATATCTTCCAAAGCAGGGCGAATAGCAGGACTTCTTCTATGTCTTTGATTTTGAGCATCTGCTGAAAGTGATAGTTTAATATAACTATTAAATCCTCCAAGCAAACTTTCATCAAAGAAAATATTACTTGCTCTTAAAATACCTGCATAATTTTCATTCATTTCAAAATTATAATTTACAATATCAAAAACCTTCACATAATTTTCACTTCTAAATTTTTCCATATTAATCTTAGGAAATACTGCTTTTTCTTTTTTAGCAAAATCAATTAAAGGCTTTAAATCTTTATCTATTTTTAAAATCTCTTTTTCTAGTTTATTTACAAATTCTAGTGCTTCTGTTTTACATTCAGGTAAAAAACTAGCTACATTAATATATCTTAAAGCAGTAACTACATTAATAGTATGATATAGATGGGCTTTCATTCCTACAGGAAGTAAATATCTCGCCATTTCTTGAGCTTTTTTATTTGCTATATGTTTTTGAAATTTAGGAAGTTTTTCTGCCATTATAGGCTCAAGAATTTCGCAAAATTTTTCATAATAAGAAAACATTTTTTGATAATATTGATTCCACTTGTCTTGATTTGCTTTTTCAGGGATATAAAAATTTTCTATTTTCATTTTAGCATATCTTTGAGATACTTGTTCACTATTATAAAACATATGAGAATGTAAAAGTCTCCAAATCAAATGTCTACTCATTCCTTCTATTAAAATAGTAAAATGGTGATGTTGAAGTGTAGTATGATGTCCAGCTTTAAAAATAGAATCCAAAAGAGAATTTTTTTTATCCCAACTACTTGCACTTTCAGGAGTAACTATACTTTTACCAAAATAGCAACTCCTCGCACTCCCTACAGCTATATCTGTGGGTTTATAATTATTATCTAAAATTTTTATATCCATATTTATATATACCCTTCTATATTATTTTTAAAATTATATCAACTTAATTTTAATTTAATCTTTATATTTTATAATTTTATCCCCATATACTTAATTTTTATATGCTCTCCTCAAAATATAATATTTAAAATAACCTTTAATTTTTAAGGTTATTTTAAATCATACAAAATTTCTCTTAAATTTCATTTTGAATTCATTTTTATTATCTATAATTCCACTGCCCGTAAAAAAATAGTTTTTTCATACTACGACTCCTTTTGAAACAAAAATTATTTTTTTCATACGACACTCCTTTTTCCCCTATCCGGGGTAAAACAACAAATTACTTTGAATTTAAACGTTTTCTTGTTCTTTTAGAAATCCTTTTTAAATCTTTAAAACCATATCTAAATGACCTTTTAAATAATAATATTTTTTTATTAAATCTTTTTATAACAATACTTGGCAATAAATTAGTATAATCTAAATTTTCAAATTTGCCTAAAGCTACATCAAAAGGAAAATTATCAAATTCATCAAAAACTGCTCTACTTAATATTTCTTTGTTTTCATATAGAATATCTTTTTCGATAGATGCAGTTAAAATCCCTTTTTTAATCAAAGATAATAATAGATATCTTAAATGTTTTATTTTATATCCAATATATTTTTGTAATATCAATTCTTTTTCAATATTATCAATTATATAATAAAACATTTTATCTTGTTGTAATTCTTCTTGTATCAAAGCAAATTCAACCATATCAACATAATCTATTAATAATTCTTTTTTATAAAATGGTAATAATATACATTGTTTATCTGCTTCTATTTTGAATTGCTCTTTTTTAAAAATCTCAACTTCAATCACATTATTATCAAATAAGATCTCTACAATAAAAAATAATCCATTTTCGTTTGTAATATGGAAATCTTTTACCAAAACAAAATTTAATTGTTCATTTAATAAAAATTGACTTAAAGAAACTCCAATTTTATCAATAAATAATTCTTCATTTTTGATTTGTTTATTTTTGTGCTTACACTTTTTATCTAACTCTTCTTTTCTTTTTTCACTACCTTTTTTGACTATTTTTATCATTATCCTTCCTTAAAAAGTTAAATCATACAAAATTTCTCTTAAATTTCATTTTCAATTCATTTTAAAAAACTATAATTCCATTGCCCGTAAAAAAAATAGTTTTTTCATACTACGACTCCTTTTGAAATAAAATTATTTTTTTTCATACGACACTCCCTTTTTTCCCCTATTCGGGGTATACAAATCAAACCCTTTGAGAATGACAAATAGCTACAGCCATAGCATCAGTAATATCTAATGGTTTAATTTCACCTTTAATACCTAGAATTCTTTTTACCATAAATGCAACACTTTTTTTATCTGCTTTTCCATTACCTGTAACAGCTTTTTTTACCTGTAATGGAGTATATTCACTGAAATTTCCATGCTTTTGAATAATGCGAAGAGACAATGCTCCACGAAACTGTGCTAATTTTAATATCCCTTTTGGATTATAAGCAAAAAATATGTCTTCTACAGCAACTTCATCGATATCATCACTTAATATTAAATCTAAACCTTCTATCAATTCAGATATTTGATATTGTAATTCTCTTTGTTTGATTTTAATAACACCTGCATCAATCAATCTAACTTTATTTTTCTCTTTTTCTATGATAGCATACCCACATCTAATACTACCTGGATCAATTCCTAAAATTTTTATATTCACTCCTTTTTCACTATATTTTCACTATTTATTCAACACTTAAACAATTTGATTTCACTCCATTTTTTTGGTATAATCAACCTATATAAAAAAATAATTTCACACAAGGGGCATAATTGTGATTTTTGATAAAATCAAGCTTTCACTTAAACAAAGTGAAGATAATTTAAATTATAACAGATATATTAAAAATTTAAAACTAAATCAAAATAAATCAAATTCAAAAACTTTATTCATAGAAGCCCCAAATATTTATATTGCTACTTATTTAAAAAGATATTACACAAAAAAAATAGCAAATTTATACCAAAGAGAAACAGAAATAAGCCCAACTATCTATTTCACAACTCCAACTACACCAATAAACACAAAAATAAATTATGAAGAATCTATTAAAAAAGATATTTCAAATTCTACTGCTAGTTTAATACCAGAATTTACTTTTGATAGTTTTGTAGAAGGACCAAGTAACTTATTTGCATACAATACAGCAAAAGCTGTCGTAAAATCACCAGGAACTTTATATAATCCAATGTTTATCTATGGAGGTGTTGGACTAGGAAAAACTCATCTTTTACAAGCTATAGGAAATGCTTTAAAAAATTCACTAAATATTACATATGTTACAAGTGAACAATTTATGAATGATTTCACATATAACCTAAGAAATAAAACTATTGATGAATTTCACAAAAAATATCGTCAATGTGATTTACTAATAATAGATGATATTCAATTTTTTGCAGATAGAACAAAAACACAAGAAGAATTTTTTCATACATTTAATGAACTAATTGCTCACAAAAAACAAGTTTGTGTAACAGCAGATAGACACCCAAAAGAAATTTTAGGTATAGATAAAAGAATTACAACGAGATTTGAACAAGGTATTATCACAGAAATACAAAGACCTGAATTAAACACTAAAATAGCTATTATCAAGAAAAAATGTGAATTAAATAAAATCACTCTTCCTGAAGATGTGATTATGTTTATAGCTACTAGTTTAAATAACTCTATTCGTGAAATAGAAGGTATGATTACAAAAACACATGCTATGGCTAGTATGATTGGTGCAAAAATAGATTTAGACTTCACAAAAGAGATATTTAAAGACCAAATAGAAAATAAAGAAATAGATTTAGATACAATAATAAAATTAATTTCAAAAGAATTTAATCTAAAGCCTAGTGAAATTATTGCTAAAAGTAGAAAACCAGCTATTGTTTTAGCAAAAAGAACTGGTATTTTCTTAGCTAGAGAATTAACTAAACAATCGACAACACAAATTGCTAAGTTTTTTGGATTAAAAGATCATAGTGCTGTAAGTCATGCAATAAAAGCATTTAATAAAAAAATTAAAGAAGATAAAGAATTTAAATCAAAAATAGAAGAATTAAAAAGTAAAACTAAAAACGCAACAAGTGAATAGTGTGAATAAGTTTTCACGACTCTTTCACTTATGTTAAGTATTATAAATTAGGTGTTTTGAATAGAATTTCACATATTCACAGCCCCTATTACTATTACTATTTAATTATTAAAAATAAAGGAGTATAAAATGCATATCAAATTTTCAAAATCTATAATAGAAAATATTTTATCCATAATGATAAATTTTACAGAAAAAAGAGACAATTCTCAAATTACCTCACATATTCTTCTAGAAGCAAAAGATAACTTAACTATAAAAGCAACTGATAAAGAATTTGGAGTTGAATATATAGATAATACAACTGAAATTATAGAAAAAGGTTCAGCAACAATTAATGGTAAAAAGTTTTATGAAATTATAAAAGCATTAAATGATGACTTTATTAATCTAGAAATTAAAGATAATATAGCTATAATATCTCAAAATCATTCTATATATAAACTACCTATATTTGATGCAGATAATTTTCCAGAATTTCCTGACATTAAAAATTTTGAAAAGTTAAATATTAATTCTTTAGAATTCATAGATGGATTAAAAAAAATATTTTCAGTAATTGATACAAATAATCCAAAATATGAATTAAATGGTGCATTATTAGATATTGAAAATAATCTATTAAATTTAGTAGCTACAGATACTAAAAGATTGGCTTTATATTCTATTAATCAACAAAATACAAAAGACATTAATATTATTATTCCTAAAAAAGCAATTTCAGAAATAAAAAAATTATTTATTAATGAATTTGAAGTGTTTTATAATGAAACTAATTTAATTTTAAAATCACAAAATATAACATTTTTCACTCAATTAATAAATGGTAAATTTCCTGATTACAAAAGAATCATTCCAAATGAATATCAATATGTTATAAATTTAAACAAACAATCACTAACAAAAGCAATTAAACAAATTATAATTATTTCACAAGATATCAAAATTACAATTAACAAAAATCAAATGTTATTTGAATCAATTTCAGATGAAACATTTGAAGCAAAAACAGATATAACAATCGAATCAGATTTAGAAAATTTCACTTTTGCAGTAAATTCTAAATTTTTATTAGATTATATAAATAGTGTTGATGAAGATATAATTGAATTATGTTTAAATAATCCAAATATCCCTTTTACACTAAGAAATAAAAATTATCAAACAATCGTAATGCCACTTACGATTTAATATATTTGATATAATTATAAAAAAATAAAATATAAACATATAAAGTATAAAAAAAGGAAATAAATGTCTGAATATAGTAGTAGTAATATTAAAGTATTAAAGGGGCTTGAAGCAGTTAGAAAAAGACCCGGAATGTACATAGGGGATACTAGTGAAAAAGGGTTACATCACTTAATCTATGAAGTTATAGATAACTCTATCGATGAAGCAATGGCTGGTTATTGTGATAAAATCGATATTAAAATTCATAAAGATGGTAGTGTAAGTATCTCAGATAACGGAAGAGGTATTCCTGTGGATATTCATCCAGAAGAAAAAATACCAGCAGCAACAGTTGTTTTAACAGTACTTCATGCAGGTGGTAAATTTGATAGTGATACATATAAAGTAAGTGGTGGTTTACATGGAGTAGGGGTATCTGTTGTAAATGCATTATCTAAAAAACTTATAATGACTATCAAAAGAGATGGGAAAATTTGGGAACAAACTTTTGAAAAAGGAAAACCAGTTACTGACTTAATACCAATAGGAAATACAAATAGAACAGGAACTACTATTCATTTTTGGCCAGATGATTCTATTTTTGAAACTACTCATTTTAAATCTTCAATATTAATTAAAAGATTTAAAGAATTAGCATATCTAAATCCACAAATTACAATCAATTTTGAAAATGAACAAGATAAAACAAAAGAAACTTTCCATTATGAAGGTGGTATTAAAGATTTTGTGCTTACTTTAAGTAACAAAGAAAAAGTTACAGATGTTATATATTTTAAAGAAGAAACTGTTACAGATGAAGATAGATTTGAAGCAGAAGTAGCTGTATGTTATGATACAGGGTATTCTGAAAATAGTATTAGTTTTGTTAATAATATTAGAACAATAGATGGTGGTACTCATGAATCAGGATTTAAAGCAGGATTAAGTAGAGCTATTATTAATTATATTAACAAAGAGATGAAATTAAAAGAAAATATCAAAATTACTGGTGATGATGTTAGAGAAGGGCTTAATGCTATTATTTCTGTAAAAATTGGTGATCCACAATTTGAAGGGCAAACAAAAGGAAAACTAGGAAGTAGTTTTGTAAAACCAGTTATTCAAAAAATCACATATGAAGTAATAAGTAGATATTTTGAAGAACATCCAAATGAAGCAAAAATTATTGCAAATAAAGCAATTGATGCTGCAAGAGGAAGACTAGCAGCAAAAAAAGCTAGAGAACTTACTAGAAAACAAACAAAAATGAGTATAGGAACTCTTCCTGGAAAGTTAGCTGATTGTCAAAGCAAAGATCCTGAAATATCAGAACTTTATTTAGTAGAGGGAGATAGTGCAGGAGGTAGTGCAAAGCAAGGAAGAGATAGAGTGTTTCAAGCAATACTTCCTTTAAAAGGTAAAATTTTAAATACACAAAAAGAAACAAATTTTACAAAAGTATTTTCATCAGAAGAAATTAAAAATATTATTACAGCTCTTGGATGCGGTATTGGTGAAGAATTTGATGCAGATAAGATTAGATATAAAAAAATTATTATTATGACAGATGCCGATGTTGATGGTAGTCATATTCAGACACTAATTATGACATTTTTCTATAAATATCTTAGAGAACTTATCTCAAATGGATATCTTTATATAGCTCAACCACCACTTTATAGATATAAAAAAGGGAAAATTGAAAAATATTTAAAAGATGACAAAGAATTAAGTGAATATTTAATTACTCAAGGAATTGATGCACTTGATCTAGAAATAGGAAAACCAGAACAAATAGAACTTCTTAAAAATATTGCTGAATATAAAATAGCACTTAATAAACTACAAAAAAGATATAATTTATTAGAAGTAATTAGATTTTTAATAGAGGAAGAGGGTGATTTAGAAGAATTTTTAGCATCTATTGGATTTAATATTTTAAATAAAAAAGATAACCATTATTTTATTCAAACAAATAGAGGTTTAGAAGAGATTACTATTGATGAAAATTTAACAAACCATTATTTATTTACTAGAGCTAAAAATGCTTACGAAAAAATAAAGGAATATAAAGAATTAGTTGATGGTGATTTAATAGAACTACTTGAAATTGTAGAAAAAAAAGCTAGAAGTGGTGCTAATATCCAAAGATATAAAGGTCTTGGGGAGATGAATCCTGAGCAATTATGGGAAACAACAATGAACCCAGAAAATAGAGTGTTAGTTCAAGTGAATATTGATGATATGGAAGAAGCTAGCGAATATTTTGAATTATTTATGGGTAGTGAAGTTGAACCAAGAAGAGATTATATTCAAACTCACGCAAAAGATGTAGAAAACTTAGATGTATAAGGATAATAGATGAAATTTGATGAAATGGATTTAACATATAAATTAGAAGCACTTCAAGAAGTATTAGCAAAGAAGATTATGCCAATGCTTGCTATGGATGGTGGTGGATTAGAAGTAATTGATGTAAAAGAAGCACCAAATGGTGATTTACAACTATTTATCAGATATGTTGGTGCTTGTGCAACATGTAGTAGTGGAGGGGCAACATTATTTGCTATAGAAGAAACATTAAGAAAAGAATTAGATACTGATAAAATTAGAGTATTTAATGTATAAATAAAAAGGGAGATGTTTTGTTAGGCAATAACTACAAACAAAAAATACAAAAAGCTATAACTGAAAAATTTTCTTTTATGGGAGTTGATGAAGAAACTATTAATGAATTAACAAATGTATCAATAGAATCTATTAATGAAGAATTAGAATCTATACATAAAATATTATTACAAACTAATATAGATGATTTAGGAATTCATACACACAATATTAAAGGTGTACTTTTAAATGCAGGATTATTAGAAGATGCTGATAAATTTCAAGAAATAAAACATCTTTTTGAAGAGGGGAAAACTTTAGAAGATATAAAAGAGATTACAAAAGAAAGAATTTCTATTTTTAAGGATTAATAATGCTATCAATTTTCAAAGAAGTATATTCGTTGGATAAAAATTGTTATGAAAAAGGTTTGAATGAATATATTTTGATGGAAAATGCTGCAAGAGCAATGTATGAAGAATTAAAAGATTTTAAATCTATTTGTATTGTTTCTGGTGCTGGAAATAATGGAGCAGATGGAATAGCTTTAGCTAGAATGCTTTTAGATAAAAATAGAAAAATTCATCTTTTTTTACCTATGGGTGTGAAAAGTGAAATGGCAAAATTTCAATTAAATGTATATAAAAATTATGGTGGTGAATATAGTGAATATACACCAGCAAATACAACAAACTATGAATGTTATGTAGATGCAATTTTTGGTAGTGGGTTAAAAAGAGATTTAGATTCGAATATAAATCAGATTATTAAAGCACTTAATAAAAGAAATGGTTTTAAATTAGCATGTGATATTCCTACTGGAATAGATGAAAATGGAAATATAAGAGGTGAAGTTTTTAAAGCAGATAAAACAGTGACTATGGGTGCTGCTAAATTGGCTTTATATAATGATTTAGTAAAAGATTATGTAGGTCAAATAAAAATAGCAGATTTAGGTATCAGTTTTAACAACTACATATCAAAAACAAAATATTATTTATTAGAACAAAATGATTTAGATTTGCCTATTAGAAAGCAATATAATTCACATAAAGGTACATATGGACATTTAGGTGTATTAGTAGGTGAAAAAGAGGGAGCAGGTATAATATCTGCTTTAGCAGGGCTTAATTTTGGTGCAGGACTTGTGACTTGTATTACAAAAGAAAAAATACAAATTCCTTATGAAGTTATGCATGATTATCAAATTAGTGATAAATTTTCAGCTATAACTTTTGGTATGGGAATGGGGAATTTTTATGATGATGAAATATTAAAACTTGCTAAATTAAATATTCCTATGGTTATTGATGCTGATATGTTTTATAAAGAAGAAATAAAATTATTTTTAGATAAAAAAATAGTATTAACTCCTCATCCAAAAGAGTTTGCATCTCTTTTAAAATTAGTAGGATTAGGTGAATATAGTGTTTCTGATATACAAAAAAATAGATTTGATTTAGCACTTAAATTTAGTGAAAAATATCCAAACATTGTATTACTTTTAAAAGGTGCTAATACTATAATAGCATATAAAAAACAGTTATATATAAATACATTCGGAACACCAGCTTTAGCAAAAGGTGGAAGTGGAGATGTTTTAGCAGGTATGATAGGTAGTTTATTAGCACAAGGTTATCATCCACTAAAAGCGACTTTTACAGCATCTCTTACGCATTCTTTAGCAGGAGATATATCTCCAAATTATAATCTAACACCAATAAAACTTATAAATAATTTATCTAAATTTGCATAAGCATCTGAACTATTTGTTCATATGTAAATATTTCATCTGGATTTTGTAGCATAAATTTTTTCATTTTATCCATTTTTGCTACTGCTTCGTCTAGTTCTTTATCTACCCCTTTTTGATAAGCACCAATTCTTATTAATACTTCATTTTCTTTGTATAAAGCATACATTTTTTTGAATTTCATTACAGCTTTTTTGTGTTCAGGTATGATTATATCACTCATAACTCTACTAGCACTATTTAAAATATTAATAGGAGGATATATTCCCATATCTGTGAATTCTCTACTTAATACTATATGTCCATCTAAAATACTTCTACTTTGATCAGCTATAGGATCACTCATATCATCACCTTCTACTAATACAGTAAAAAATGCTGTTATACTACCTTTTCCTTCTTCTTTTCCTGCTCTTTCCATTAGTTGAGGTAATAGCATAAGTGAACTTGGTGGATATCCTTTAGAAGTAGGAGGTTCACCCATAGCTAGACCTATTTCTCTTTGCGCCATGGCAAATCTTGTAACACTATCCATCATAAATAAAACATCTATCCCTTTGTTTTTGAAATATTCAGCTACAGCCATAGCTGAAAAAGCACCATATTTTCTCATTAAAGCACTATCATCACTAGTAGCTACAATCATAATAGTATTTTCTAAATTTCCCCCTAAATTTTTATGTATAAATTCAGGAATTTCACGACCTCTTTCACCTATTAGAGCTATTACTTTGATTGGCGCTTTACTACCTCTTACTATCATACTCATAAGAGTTGATTTTCCTACACCACTACCAGCAAAAATACCTAATTTTTGTCCTTTTCCGCATGTTAATAAACCATCTATAGTTTTTACTCCAGTAGGAAATACTTCATTTATCAATCCTCTAGCTAAAGGAGATATTGGTTTTGACATAATTGGATATTTTTCTTGACAAAAAATAGCACCTTTACCATCTATTGGATTCATAAAAGGATCAACAACTCTTCCTATAAGTTCTTCACCTACTGGTATTTGCATGCCATCTTCATCAATATAAATTTTATCATTAATTTTTAGTCCTTCTAAAAATCCAAATGGAGTTACAGCAAAACTATCTTTATCTAAACTAGTAACCATCCCTAAAGCAGAATGATTTTCTCCTTCTATTTTAACAATATCACCTATACTTGGTGTTATTCCTGTAGCGATTAGATTTGTTGGATTTATTTTGATAACAATTCCAAAAGGTTTTGATAATTGAGTGTTTTTAATTTTTTGTTTTAGAGATTTTAGAGCCAATAGTTTCCCTTTGTGAATAGACTTTTTTTTATTTTTTTGATATTATACCTAATTAAAAATTATTATGATAAAGGTAAAAAATGGCAGTAGAAAAATTAAATGAAGCAAATGCTTTAATAAAAATTGAAGTGGATAATAAAGAAATAGATGCAAAAAAAGAACAAGTAGCAAAAAGATTTGCTAAACAAGTAAAAGTTGATGGATTTAGAAAAGGAAAAGTTCCTGTAGCTGTAGTGAAAAAAATGTATGGTGAAGCAATAGAAAAAGAGGCTATTGATGAACTAATCAAAGAAGAATATGAAGCAGGATTAAAAGAACTTGGAATTGAAGCAAAAGATATTATTGCTGAGCCAATCTTTACTAAATTTGATAGAGGTGAAGAAAAAACTGAAATCGAAATTAAAGTTTCATTACAACCAAAAGTAAATGTTGATGGATATGAAGATGCTATTCCAGAAGTAGAACTTCCAAAAGTTGATGAAAAAGAGATTGAAGAAAAAATTAATGAATATGCTAAAAATGTAGCTGAACCAGTTGATAGTGATAAAGAAGTTGCTGAAAATGGTGATATAGCTGTAATTGATTTTGAAGGTTATATTGATGGTGAAAAAATGGAAAATGGAAGTGCAGAGAATTATCCATTAGAATTAGGAAGTAATTCTTTTATCCCAGGATTTGAAGAACAAATTGTTGGAATGAAAGTTGGTGAAGAAAAAGAAATCAAAGTAACTTTCCCAGAAGAATATGGAGCAAAAGAGATAGCAGGAAAAGAAGCTACTTTTAAAGTGAAATTAAACAAAATCCAAGAGAAAAAAACACCAGAAGTAAATGATGATTTAGCTAAAAAATTACTTCAAATGGAAGATGCAACAGTTGAAACTTTAAAAGAAGAGATTGAAAAAGAATTAATCAATGCTAAAAAAGCTGAAGTATTTGCACCTAAAAAAGCTGAATTAGTAGAAAATTTAGTAGCTAAATTTGATTTTGATTTACCAGATGCTGTGGTAGAAAAAGAAGCAGAAATGGTAATCAATCAAAAAGCAAGTACAATGAAAGAAGATGAATTAAAAGAATTAACTTCTGATGCAGAAAAATTAAAAGCTTTCCAAGAAGAAGCAAAAAAAGAAGCAGCAGATAAAGTAAAACTTACTTTTATTGTAGATGAATTAGCAAAAAAAGAAGGAATTAGTGTAGATGACCAAGAAGTATTACAAGTAATTTACTTCGAAGCTATCAGACAAGGACAAGATGCAGAAAAAGTTTATGAATATTATAAAGAAAACAATCTAATTCCAGCTATTAAAATGAGTATGATTGAAGATAAACTTTTAAATACTCTACTTGATAAAAAAGCAAAATAAGTCTTTTTGACTTTTGCTTTTAAATTTAATGAGAAAATTATGATTTTTTTATTAAATTTAAACAAAAGGATGTAAATGTTAGTACCTACAGTCATAGAAAAAACAGGTAGAGGAGAGAGAGCTTACGATATATACTCAAGGCTTTTAAAAGATAGAATTATTATGCTTAGTGGTGAAATTGAAGACCATATGGCAAGTTTAATTGTTTCACAACTTTTATTTTTAGAAGCAGAAGACCCTGAAAAAGATATTTATCTTTATATTAATTCTCCAGGTGGAGTAGTTACAGCTGGAATGAGTATTTATGATACAATGAATTATATTAGACCAGATGTTGTAACTATTTGTATGGGGCAAGCTGCTAGTATGGGAGCATTTTTATTAAGTAGTGGAGAAAAAGGTAAAAGATATGCTCTTCCTCATGCTAGAATTATGATTCATCAACCATTAGGTGGAGCGCAAGGACAAGCTACTGATATTGAAATTCATGCTAAAGAAATTTTAAGAATGAAAAAAGAATTAAATGAAATTTTAGCTAAAAATACAGGTCAAACTATTAAAAAAATAACAAATGATACTGAAAGAGATAATTTCATGTCAGCAAAAGAAGCTGTTGAGTATGGTTTAATTGATAAGGTTTTAGAAAAAAATGATAGATAAAAAAGATATTAACATTAAAATTACAGATTTACATGAATCATCTACAGAAATAGAAAGATTTGCACAAAAGGTTTTAGATAAACTAATAGAAGAAGATGTTTATCCTATTCCTTATTATTATAGTATTTATTTTTTTAATATGTTAGAAGATGAAGCAAAAGAATTTAAAAAATCTGTAATGGAGTTAATTGAACTTGAAGGGACTAATGAATTAGAAGATGATTTAAAGTTTGAACAAAAACTAAAAAAATCTTTTAAATATTCAAAAGAATTAGTTCAAAACAGTGCACATATTTATAAAATTTCTACTATGTTAAAAGAAAAAAATAATAAATATTTAACAGAAATAGAAAATGTATCAACACCACAAGCATTTAAAAATATTCTTTTAAATTCTAAAAAAAATATTGAGGTTCTTAATCATAAGTTAGAAACTTCATTAAAGGTGATGAAAGAGATATATTCTCAAAATGTAACTACTTTAAAAGAGATAGAAAAAGACACTATTTTTGATTCATTATATGGACTTTATAATAAAAATTATTTTTTGAGAGAATTAAAAAAAGAGATTGCTCAAATTGAAAAGTTTAAACATACAAGTACATTAATTGTATTACGTGCAGCAAAACATACTTCTGATAAATTAAAATCAGAAAAATCAAAAGTAGTTGTAAATAGATTTATTGCTAAAATTTTATTAAAAACATCTAGAAGAACAGATGTAATTTCTCATTTAGGTGAAGGTATGTTTGCTATGCTTTTAAAACATACTGATAAAATAGGTGCAATGAAAACAAGTGAAAGATTAAGTGATATTATTCGTAATTCATCTATGTTTATTGAAGGAGATGAATTAGAAGTTCATATTGTGATTGGAATTAGTGAAATATTTGCTAATAGATCAGAAATTGATATATTAGATTGTGCTTATAGAAAATTAGATGAAGCAGAACAAGAAGAACAATTATATAAAATATGTGAGGATTGATGATGGAAATAGTAACATATCCAAATAAAATTTTAAAACAAGTATCAAAACCAGTAGAAAGATTTGATAGTGAATTACATAAATTACTAGATGATATGTATGAAACTATGATTTCAAATCAAGGAGTTGGATTAGCTGCTATTCAAGTAGCTGTTCCTTTAAGAGCATTATTAATTGATATAGGTGATGAAGAGGGTAAACAATCTCGTGATACTTTAATAGAAGTTATTAATCCAGAGTTTTTAACATGGGATGGAAGTATTAAAGATACAGAAGGTTGTTTATCAGTACCAGATTATTTTGATGAAGTTGAAAGATATGCAAATGTAAAAGTTAAATTTTTTGATCGTTATGGTGAAGAATATGTAATGGATGCAGAAGGACTTTTAAGTGTAGCATTTCAACACGAAACAGACCATTTAGACGGACATCTTTTTGTAGAAAGATTAGATTATATTAAAAGAAAAAAATTTGAAAAAGAATGGAAGAAAAAACTAAAACAAAAAAAATAAACTCTGCTGTTTTTGATGGAGTTGTGAAATCAGTAGAAGTTGAAACTACTTTTATTAAAGCCTTACCAGGCTTTAGTATAGTTGGACTTGCTTCAAATGCAGTCCAAGAAAGTAAAGAAAGAATAAAAGCTGCACTTTTAAATAATAATTATGAATTTCCACCACTAAAAATTGTAACAAATCTTTCACCTGCAAATTTACCTAAAAAATCAACTGCACTTGATTTACCAATTGCTTTAAGTATACTTTTTCAAAATAGAGATATTGATTTAAGTGAATATTTAGTATTAGGTGAACTTGGACTCGATGGTAGTATAAAAGAGACAAATGATATTTTTGCTATAGCATTAGCTAGTGGATATAAAAAATTTATAGTGCCAAAAAGTATAGCATCTAAATTATCACAAATTCCTGATATTGAAGTGTTTGGATTTGATAATATATCAGAGTTTTTTGTTTTTAAACCTATAAAAGAAACTTCACAAAAATTAAAATACAAATTTATTGAAATTGGTAATAAAAAATATTTTTATAATGATAAATTTGAATTAGATTTTAGAGATGTAAAAGGACAACATATTGCAAAAAGAGTAGCATTAATTAGTGCTGCTGGAATGCATAATATTTTGTTTGAAGGTAGTGCAGGAGTTGGTAAGAGTATGATTATTAATCGCTTGAGATATATTTTACCACCTGTTAGTTTAGAGGAATTACTAGAAATCGAAAAACAAAATTCACTTGATAATAAAGATATAACATTTAATCCATCTCGTCCTTTTAGAAGTCCACATCATTCTAGTTCAAAAGCTGCTATTTTTGGGGGACGTGGTAAAATAGGTGAAATAGCTCTAGCTAATAATGGAATTTTGTTTTTTGATGAATTACCTCAATTCAGAAAAGATATTTTAGAAGATTTAAGACTTCCACTTCAAGAAAACAAACTTTTAATCTCAAGAGTAGATAGTAAGATTGAGTATAAAACAGAAATTCTTTTTGCTAGTGCTATGAATCCATGTCCTTGTGGAAATTTATTGAGTGATAAAGAGTGTAGATGTACAGAAATTGAGATAAAAAGATATAAAAATAGAATAAGTGAGCCTTTACTTGATAGGATAGATTTGTATCTTCAAATGACAGAAGATAATAATGATAGTGTCATTACTTCAAAAGAGATGTTTGAAAAAGTTTTAAATGCATTTGAAAAACAAATAAAAAGAGGATATTTAAATTCAAAACTTCCTGAAAATTGGGATTTTAATATTGAAAATGAAGCAAAAGAGATTTTAGAAAAAGCTGTAAATAATTTTAATTTGTCTAAAAGAAGTAAATTTAAAATCCTTAAAATTGCTCAAACTATATCAGATTTAGAAAATTATGATAAAATAAATAAAAAAGCAGTGCTTGAGGCACTAAGTTATAGGAGAAGATAATGAAATATGGTGAAAAAGAGATAAAAGAATTTAATGTAGATGAGATGGAAATTTGGCCAAATAAACATAAAAAAGATTATTTAATCAAAGTAACTTTACCAGAATTTATGGCCAAATGTCCTAGAAGTGGATATCCTGATTTTGCAACTATTTATATAGAGTATATACCAGATGAATATGTAGTAGAACTAAAAGCATTAAAACTTTATATAAATTCATTTATGAATAGATACATTTCACACGAAGATAGTGCAAATGAGATATATGATACAATCTATAATAAAATTAAACCTAAAAAACTTAAAGTTATAGCAGATTTTAATCCAAGAGGAAATGTTCATACTGTAATTGAACTTGATAGTGAAATTATAAATAAAGGTTAAGCTATGAAATTAGCCCTTTTTATCCCTTGTTATGTGCGAGAACTTTATCCAAATGTGATAAAATCTACTATTTTACTTTTAGATAGACTAAACTATAAAGTTGAAATCCCCAAAAATCAAACTTGTTGTGGACAACCTTTTATAAATGCAGGGCAACCTACTGAATTACCCAAAAGAATGAATAAAGTCTTTGAAGGTTATGACAAAGTTATAGGAATAGGAAGTAGTTGTGTAAGCACTACAAAGTCTCAAGGCTATCCTATTGCAAATAAAATTTATGAACTTACTGAGTTTTTGTATGAAGAAGGGCATAGAGATTTAGCAAAAAATTATTCTAAAAAAATAGCAATTCATCATTCTTGCCATTCAATTCGTCATTTAGATTTAAATACTCCAAGTGAATTAAATATCCCTATTAAAGATAAAATAAAAGCAGTGTTAGGATGTGAATTTAGCACGGCAAGTAAAGATGAATGTTGTGGATTTGGTGGTGTTTATAGTCTAAAAGAAGGTTTTTTGAGTTATGTTATGGGTAGAGAAAAACTTGATGATTTATTAAGCCAAAATCCTGATGTAATAAGTGGAGTAGATATGAGTTGTCTTATGCATTTAAAAGGTATAGCTGATAAAGATGGTGATAAGGTAGAGTTTAAACATATTAGTGAAATTATTTTGGAGAGTTTAGATGAAACATTATGAGTTGGCTTCAAAGTTTTACCAGCAAAAAGGGAAAAAACATAACGATTCCTTATGGGCAATTAGACAAAAAAGAGATAAAGCTATAAAGGAGATTTTTGAATGGGAAGAGCTTAGAGAAAAAGCGAGTAAAATAAAAGATAATGTAATTGATAATCTTCAAAATTATATAGATGAATTTATAAAAAATGCTAAAAAAAATGG
>Ga0256843_1001641_pt1 | contig 17410 bp, 15 predicted proteins | sample AlvinellametaG_FD_191572 | JGI IMG/M metagenome (GOLD analysis project Ga0256843, IMG submission 191572) | Pompeii worm associated microbial communities from hydrothermal vent at the East Pacific Rise, Pacific Ocean - Alvinella | ecosystem: Host-associated > Annelida > Integument > Unclassified ... | reverse complement strand
TTGCATTATATGTTTTCAGTTCATCTGCTATTTTCTCTATAATATTTACTACTTTCATATAAGTAGTTTAACTACTAAATCTTTAACTTACTTCTTGCATCCAGTTTTAAAATAGTAAAACTTCCTATAAAGATCTTTATATCATCTATCATGCCTGTAACTTCCACAAACTTTTTACCAAGTGAACTACTCAAAGACTTAGCTTCAAACACTATCTCTTTAGAACTTACCTCTACTTGTGATAAAAAGTCTATGTTAGCATTGATCACAAAGTTATTTTCTTCATTTACAGCTACAAGTGCTGTAAAATTTGCAGCTTTATAGATCTCTCCTTCAAAAACAGTAGTAGAGTTTTCCATAGTTTGAGCCTGTTCCAACAAAAAAACAACTTTTGCTTCACCTTCTGAGATACTAACGATATCATAACCACTTGCTCTTTGGACACTATTTAAAATCTTTAACTTTTTTACCTCATCCCTATCTAATACTTCTGCCATATTTTTCCCTTATTTTCTCTAAAAGCTATATCGGAAATACACAAAAATTATTTATCTGTTAAAAAAAATATTTTATTTACCGATATTTGGATGTTAAGTAAATTACAAAGAGGCGAAAATGACACAATTACTTGAAAGAGAGATAGAGTTAGACAAAGATACTATCATAGTATCTGAAACAGATGAAAAAGGGAAAATACTATATGCAAATGATGACTTTTGCAAAATATGTGGATACAGCAAAGATGAACTCATAGGAAAACCACATAACATAGTAAGACATCCTGATATGCCAAAAGCTGCATTTGAAGATCTATGGGATACTATAAAAGCAGGAAACCAATGGACAGGAATAGTAAAAAATCTGGCTAAAGATGGCTCCTTTTACTGGGTTCATGCAAAAGTTTTTCCATCAAAAAAAACTGATGGTAGTATAAAATATATATCCGTCAGAGTAAAACCAACACAAGATGAGATCAAAAATGCAGAAAATCTGTATAAAACTCTACACTAAGGAAACCATATGCTAAACTTATTTAAATCACAATCAACCGATCATGATATAGACACTATATATAGTTTTTTAGAAAGTATCGAAGGTTTTATAGACAAAGAAAGTAACTCTATAAACTCTACATCTATCATGATCAAAAATCCAAAGTTCAACAAAATAGTTTCAAAACTACAATCAATATCAAACAAGTTAGAAGAAAAAAACAGTTCAGTACTAGGTGTAAATGGAGAACTTTTACTACTTATAGAAAAGATGTCTGATGGAATCTTTAGTGATAGAGTTCAACTTGAAACTGATGATCCATACTTAAAGTATTTTACAAAAAGTTTAAACAATGTTTCTAGAAAACTTCATAACAACTTTACTGAAATACTTTTTATCCTAAAAGAGTATGAAAGAGGCAGATATGTCAAAAGTTTAAAAACAGAAAACTTTAGAGATGGAGAGGTAAAAGAGTTTATAAAAGGTATCAACAACCTTAAAAACTCTATTGCACAAATCTTAAAAGATAACTATCTTTATGGCTATAAACTTCAAGCAACATCATCCAACTTAAACGAAAAAATGCATAAAATCCTTGATGCATCTGACAACCAAGCAAAAATACTTGATGAAATATCATACAACATATCTAACATAAAAGAGAAAGCTCAACTTACAACTGATGATACCAAAAAGATGCAAGACTCAAGTAAAACTATAAAAGATGCAGCAAACCAAAGTCTCTCATATGCAAATGAAACTGTAACTGCTATGAATGATATAAACAATGCAACTGAAGCGATCAGCGAAGCTATAGAAGTGATAGACCAAATAGCTTTCCAAACAAATATACTCTCTCTAAATGCCGCTGTTGAAGCAGCTACAGCAGGAGAAGCAGGAAAAGGTTTTGCCGTAGTTGCTAGTGAAGTAAGAAATCTAGCTTCAAGAAGTGCTGAAGCTGCCAAAACTATCAAAGAATTAGTTCTAAAAGCAACACAAAAAGCAAATGAAGGTAAAGATATATCAGACAACATGATAAACGGCTATACAAATCTTATATCAAATATCGACTCTATTATAGACCTTATAAATAACACAGAAAAAGCTTCAACAAAACAGTTAGATGATATAAAAGAGATAGATAAGACTATAAACTTTTTACAAGGTGAAACTAAAAAATATGTAACTATAGCTCATCAAACAAATGAAGTTGGACAAAATCTACACGAAATAGCAACAAAAATACTAGAGATAACAAACAAAACAGAGTTTGCGAATAAAGAAAAAATACTACAACACGAATCAAAAGATATAAGAGAGTTAGAGTTAGCTTAGTTTAGCTCTAACATACACTCTCTTTGGTGCAGGATAACCCTCAACTGTTAGTTCTGGATTTTCTTTATCCAAAAAGTCTCCCAAACTCTCTCCCTCTATCCACTCTGTCTTTCTTTGTTCATCTTGATCAGTTTGAGTGATCTCCAAAACTTCCACACTTTTAAATCCTGCTCTATTTAACCAGTTTTCAAAAGCTGGAATAGTTGGAATAAAGTAGATATTTGGTATCTTTGAGTACCTTTGTTTTGGTGTAAGACAAACTTCATCATCTCCATCTATCATGAAAGTATCTATAAAAAGTTCTCCATCTTTGTTTAAAGCTTTTTTCAAAGATTTTAGTGTATTTACAGGATCACTTCTATGATACAAAACTCCCAAACAAAAAATAGTATCAAACTTCTTTTCATAAAACTCAAGATGTTCTACTCCCAAAAGCTCATACTTTATATCACTTTTTACAAAATGATTTATAAAATCAAACTGGCTCAAAAACAAAGGAGATGGATCAAAACCTACTATCTCTTTTGGTTTATCCTTTAACATCCGAAACATATAGTAGCCATTGTTACATCCCACATCAGCAACAGTTTTATCTTTTAGATCAAAATATGGCTTTAAAAGATTGTACTTTTTAAAACTTTGCCACTCACTATCTATAAAAACTTCATCTATAGAAAAAGGTCCCTTTCTCCAAGGCATCAGTAGTTTTGCTTCATCAAAAAAACTTTTATCCTGATTTGTTTTTATCATGATAGTATCATCAAAACTAACTTCACACTCAACATCAGGTAGATTTTTGATCATCTCTCTAAGTGGTGCTATATTTTTCCAACCAAGCCACTTTTGTCTCTCTTTTTTTATCTCCTCAATACTACTTTTTTTCATGACAACACTTCTTTAAACAATAAATATCCTTAACTTTACAACTTTTTATACATCTTTTACTACAAACACATTTTTTCTTTTTATAAACAATCTCTTTGCTATCTGCTTCCTTGTGTTGAAGCAAAGCATCTTTTTTTACTCTTGACACGGATGAAGAAGATTTTGAAGGAAAAATCTTTGATTTATATTTTTCAACATATTTTTTAGTCTCATCTATAACACTATTTAACAAGACTTCAACATTGCCATCATGACACTCTTTGTGATAAGTACCATTTTCATCATAGTATTCTTTGCAACTATCATACTGATAAGTTGTGAGTCCTATATCCTGTTTGACATATAAACAACCACTTAACAAAAGTGGAAATATTAAAATTAATTTTCTCATATAAGTATTTTACAATATAATTAATTAATCTATATGATAAAGTTATTTTAGAGAGGATTATATTTTATGAATATATTTTTATTATTTTTAACACTTACCATACCTCTTTTTTCTAACGAATACTACTCAAAAGCAGAGCCTATCTGGCAATACAGTATAAAGTCAGACATAACTGGTCAAGTTATATATAGTGATGAACTAAAAGAAGGAAATTATGCAAATGATTCTATCATCATAAAAATAGATGACAAGATAGATAGACTGGATCTAAACTCAACACAAGTTGAGTATAAAAACACTAAAAATCTTTTAAAAATCGCCCAGAAAAGATATGATATAGATTTACAAGCATATAACAAAATAAAAAATCTATCCACATACTCAAAAACCCAAAAAGATACAAAACTTTTAAAAATGCTTACATCAAAAAGTACACTACTAAACTATAAAACAAACTTGGCTAAACTAAAACTGAAACTAGGAACTTTAAAAGATAAAATCAACAAAAAAAATATAAAGATATCTTCAAAATACTATATAACTAAGCTATATGTAAAAAAGGGAGATTTTGTAAACTTTGGATCTCCACTTTTGGATATCGCCGATCTCTCAGCCGCAAAATTGACTATTTTTGTAACAAGTGAGGATTTGAAAAAACTAAAAAATTCTAATATCCTGATAAATGACAAAAAACAAAAGTATAAAATAGTTAAAATTCTAAAAGTAGCAGATACTATAAATCTGTCTGGATATAAGGTTGAGCTAGAGATAGCTCCTCCAAAAATATTTTCAAAACTTGTAAAGGTAGAAATAAGATGAGAACAACTTGCCCACTTGACTGCTATGATGCATGTTCAGTAAGATACAACGATGACAAACTAAAAGGGGATAAAGAACATCCATATACAAACGGATATCTATGTCCAAATTTACACGAATATCTTCAAACTCCAAGAATAACATCTCCTAGATATGAAGGTAAAGAGATAGATATGGAGTTAGCAAAGATTATTCTCACACAAAAACTTGAAGAGTTAAAAGATAAAAAAACTCTCTACTTTAAAGGTAGCGGAAACTTTGGTCATCTTCAAAACATAACAGGTAAGTTTTTTTCACAATACGGTTCTACTTTCACACGAGGAAGTCTTTGTGATAGTGCAGGAAATGCTGGAATAGTAGCAGGTAGAGGGAAAAACCTCTCTCTTCCTCCACAAGAGATCTCAAAAAGTGAAGTTATAGTAGTATGGGGAAGAAATATAGACAATACAAACTCTCATCTTATGGATATCATAAAAGATAAAATCCTCATTGTCATAGATCCTGTAAAAACTGCTTTAGCAAAAAAAGCTCATATACATTTGCAGATTCCTCCTAGAAGCGACTTTTATCTGGCTCTGCTTTTTTGCAGATTTGCATATATGGAACAGATGGATGATGAAGAGTATATACAAAAACATTGTAGTGATTTTGACTACTTTTTAGACTTTTTTAGAAGTTATACTGTAAACCAACTGTTAGATAAAACGGGTGTTGTTATAGAAGATTTTTTAACAGCACTTATGCTTATAAAAGACTCTAAAACCAGTTTTTTAGTGGGCAATGGTGTTCAAAAGTACACAAACGCAGCTGAAGTTTTAAGAGCAATAGACTCTTTTGTAGCTATGATAGGATACTTTGGCAAAGAGGGATGTGGAGTTAGTTTTTTAGGTGATAGCAAGATAGGATATGATGATCCTTTTATCTTTCAAAACAAAACAGTTCCTATTCCTACAGTTGATTTTAAAGAGTATGATCTGGTTTTTATACAAGGAGCAAATCCGGCAAATCAAATGCCTGACTCTAACAAAGTTAAAGATGGACTTAAAAAAACTTTTGTAGTATATTTTGGATTGTATGACAATGAAACTTCTGCTCTTGCTGATCTGGTTATACCAGCTTGTAACTTTTTAGAAAAAGAAGATTTGAGATTTTCTTATGGAACTCCTTATGTTGGACTTATGCCAAAACTAAAAGAGGTAGAGTATGGTATAAGTGAGTATGATTTGACAAACTATCTGCTAGAGCAATTTGGCTTTGAAAAACTTGAAAAAGCATCAAAATATATAGAACATATGATAGAGAGTAACTCCAACTTTGAAAACCATCTCATAACTTCAAAATCTTATGACAAACTACCATATAGTGAAGAAGACTTTAGCTTTGAGTTTTTAGATGAAAGTGAAGATGAAAGTGAAATAGAAAGCGAAGAAGGCTTTTGGCTTATCACTCCAAAGTATAAATACTCTCTCAACTCTCAGTTTAACCGTGCAAAAAGTATAAGAGTCCCTCAAAGTTTAGGACTAAACGATGGAGATATGGTTAAAGTAACTTCTTCTTATGGAGAACTTGTTGCGGATGTTATGAACGATGAAAGACTTAGAGATGATTGCATCCTTATATATAGCGGAACAAAAGGGGTAAACAACTTAACTCCAAGTATCCTAAGCGATGAAGGCGATGGAGCATGTTTTCAAGAGATTAAGGTTAAGGTAGAAAAACTATAAAAGACAAGAAGCTTTTAACTTCTTGTCTTTTAGTTTTAAGCTTAACGACGCTCTGCCATCTCTTCAAGATGTTTGAAGTATTTATCTTCATCAAAAGATGCTGGATCTATTCTAGCTACGCCATCTTCGATAGCCGCTTTTGCAACAGCTGTTGCTACATAAGGAAGAACTCTCTTATCAAATGGTGAAGGGATTATATAATCAGGTCCAAAAGTCATATCATCTCCTCTTCCGTGAGCCTCTTTTACATAATCAGGTACCGGCTCTTTAGCTAGTGCTGCAAGTGCTTTAGAAGCTGCCATTTTCATACCTTCAGTTATCTTTGTAGCTCTAACATCAAGTGCACCTCTAAAGATTTGCGGGAAACCTAGAACATTGTTTACTTGGTTAGGGAAATCACTTCTACCTGTTCCTATGATCACATCACTTCTTGCTTCTTTTGCTAAAGGTGGTTTTATCTCTGGATCTGGATTTGCACAAGCAAATATGATAGGATTATCAGCCATAGACTTAACCATATCTTGACTTATAAGATCAGGTCCTGAAAGACCAAGAATCATATCTGCATCTTTACAAGCATCCTCTAAAGTTCTATCATCTGTATCAAAAGCAAACATTTGTTTATATTCATTTAAGTCATCTCTTCCAGAGTGGATAACACCTTTAGAGTCAAGCATTGTAATATTTTTAACACCTAACTCTTTATACATAGAAGCACAAGCAATACCACTAGCTCCTGCACCAATAACAACAACTTTCAAGTCTTCAGCTTTTTTCCCACTCATCTCTAACACATTTATAAGTCCTGCTGTTGTTATAACTGCTGTTCCGTGTTGATCATCATGAAATACTGGGACATCACATATCTCTTTTAATCTTCTTTCTATTTCAAAACATCTAGGAGCTGATATATCTTCTAAGTTAACTCCACCAAAACTGTCTGCTATTCTTGCAACTGTTTCGATGATCTCTTCTGTATCTTTAGTATTTACTTCTATATCAACAGCATCAACACCTGCAAACTTTTTGAAAAGTACACATTTACCTTCCATAACAGGTTTACCAGCTAAGTGTCCGATATCTCCAAGTCCTAAAACCGCTGTTCCATCAGAGATAACTGCTACTAGGTTACCTTTATTTGTATAATCATAAGCTTTATTTATATCTTTTTCTATCTCAAGACAAGGAAATGCAACTCCTGGACTATATGCCATAGCAAGATCTTGCTCTGTAGAACAAGGTTTTGTTATCAAAGTTCCTGTTTTTCCATTTGTATCAAACTCATTTTGAGCTTTATGATAGTCTAAACTCTCTTGTTCAAAATTACTCATTTATTCTCCTTAGATTTTTTTGTTTGCCCTACCCTATATTGAATTTGAGCTAAAATTATTGTATCATGTAAATATTAAAATATTTAATATTTTAATTAAATTTTTTAAGTTTTAGTTAACTTTTATTTATAAAGACAAGATACTCTTCCAACTCTTTGATTATCTGTTTTTTATACCATTTTGGTTCTATAACTTTTATATCTGGTAACCATGATTTGATGATATTGTCTATATCTTCAGGATGTGTTACTTCAAAAGATATTTTCAAGTCCCCATTTTCATACTTTTTTATAATCTCTTGAGACTGGATAAACTTTTTTTGATTAAAATAATGAGCAATGTTGTTTTTAACAAGCACTATAACTTTATATCTTATTCCATCTTCAAACCAAGCAGAATGTACTTGATTTTTCAAAATATACTCAATATCTTCTGTTTGAGCATATTTTTTATAAGTAATTTCTACATCTTCTATCTTTGATAACAGGTAAGTTTTTATCTTGTTTTCTTCAATATCTTTTGCAAAAAGATACCAAAAACCATCAAAATTTGTCAACTTATAGGGCTCTACTTCTAAACTTCTATCATGATCAAAAACAATATTTACAATATAACAATTTTTTATAGCTTTGGTTAAAACCCTATGAACACTTTCATAATCTGTAATATCTTCTAATCTTTGTTTTATAAAGTATGGATTATTTATATTTAGTGTTAAAAATCTTTTTTTTATACTCTCACTAATTTCTCCAAAATAGTCTTCATCATCAAATATTGATAAAGCAGAATGTAAAACTATCATTTCGTTGATCTGTAAAGGTATATTACTTAAAGAAAATCCATTGATAAATCTATAAAAACCATCTTTTTTAACTATAGAATTTTTAAATATTATATTAAGTTCTTTTATATCTTTTTGTAAAGTTCTTATCCCTACATTATATTCTTCGCATAGCTCATCTACTGATACTTTTGGAGAATTTGACAATCTAGATACTATATCTATCATCCTAAAAGTTCTTTTATCATACTCTTTTTTAGCCATATAAAATTCTAACATAAATATATTAATTTATAAATTTAATAAAAATTTTATTTTTATGCGAATTAATGTGTTCGCATCAGTTCGCAATAATAAAATTATAAAAAAAAGGAGGTAATCATGAGATATATACATATCATAAGTAGTATTTTATATACTATTTTCGGAGCAGCTGTTCTTTACCGTATTGTAGAGATACCAATAAATAGTACTTATTGCTATATTTTGGTTTTAACACCTATAGTGTATTTGGCTACTCAAGGAATAGGAGTTATAGAAGATAGCAAATATAATGAAAATACTATATTGCTAGATTTTATATGCTCGTTTTTACCTCTGCTAGTAGCTTGGGATACATCTTCGTTACAAGAACTTCCAAAATATTTAGCACTTTTTAAAGTAAGTTATGTTGGTGTTGCAATAGTTGATGTATTTATTTTTACAAAAATATCAATAAAACTTGCAAAAAATAGTACACAGATATATAACAACTAAGTGGTGTCCCCGACAGGATTCGAACCTGAGACCTTCGGATTAGGAATCCGATGCTCTATCCAGCTGAGCTACGAGGACATATTTTAGTTGAGAATCGCATATTTTGAATTTTTAATTTTTCTAAACTTTCGCACAACTTTCAGTTGTTGCTGAAAAAAAGAAGCAATGCACATGAAGAGCTAGGCAAAGCCTAGTCTCTTCAATTTGGCAAAAATGAGTTAACTACCCATTTCTCTTTTTGATAATTTCCTCTGCAACATTTCTAGGAACTTCATCATAGTGGTGGAATTCCATAGCATAAGTTGCTCTACCTTGAGTAGCACTTCTTAAGTCAGTTGAATATCCAAACATCTCAGCTAGTGGAACATAAGCATTAACTATTTTGTTACCACCTCTTTCGTCCATACCTTCAACTTGACCTCTTCTTCTGTTAAGATCACCTATAACATCACCCATAAACTCTTCTGGAACTTCAACTTCCACTTTCATCATAGGCTCTAAGATTACAGCACCAGCTTTTTTAGCACCCTCTTTAAATCCCATAGAAGCAGCAAGTTTAAATGCCATTTCTGATGAGTCAACATCATGATAACTACCATCATAAAGAGTAACTTTAACATCCTCTACAGGATAACCAGCAAGCACACCACCTTGCATTGCTTCTTGAACACCTTTGTCAACTGCAGGGATGTACTCTCTTGGAACCGCACCACCTTTGATCTCATTTACAAACTCATATCCGCTACCAGCTTCCATAGGCTCTAGTTTTAAGAAAACATGACCATATTGTCCTCTACCACCAGATTGTTTAGCATATTTGTACTCTTGTTCAACAGTATTTCTGATAGTCTCTCTATATGCAACTTGAGGTTGTCCAACTTCAGCCTCTACTTTAAACTCTCTTTTCATCCTATCAACGATGATCTCTAGGTGAAGCTCACCCATACCGGAGATAATAGTTTGACCACTTTCTTCATCTGTATGAACTCTAAAGCTTGGATCCTCTTGAGCTAGTTTTTGTAAAGCTATACCCATTTTCTCTTGATCAGCTTTAGTTTTTGGCTCAACAGCAACAGAGATAACTGGATCTGGAAAGTCCATTCTCTCTAGGATTACAGGATCTTTCTCATCTGCTAAAGTATCACCTGTAGTTGTATTTTTAAGACCAACAACAGCACCTATCTCACCAGCATAGATCTCTTTGATCTCCTCTCTTTTGATAGCGTGCATCTTCATGATACGACCAACTCTCTCTTTTTTGTCTTTTGTAGTATTTTTTACATAACTACCAGACTCTAAAGAGCCTCTATAAACTCTGATAAATGTAAGCTGTCCAACAAATGGGTCAGTCATGATTTTAAATGCTAGTGCAGCAAAAGCACCATCATCAGTTGACTCTACAAAAGTCTCAGTTCCATCTTCGTACTCACCTCTGATCGGCGGAACCTCTGTTGGAGCTGGAAGATAGTCAACAACTGCATCAAGAAGTGTTTGAACACCTTTGTTTTTGAAAGCTGTACCACAAGTCATAGGAACTATATGCATACCGATAGTAGCATCTTTGATAGCTTTCATAATCTCTTCGTTAGAGATTTCTTCACCCTCTAAAAATTTTTCCATAAGCTCATCATTACCTTCAGCTGAAGCAATCTCTTCGATCATTTTTTCTCTATACTCTTCAGCTTTATCTTTAAGCTCATCTCTAATCTCTTGTTCATGATAAGCACTTCCCATTGCAGCTTCAGCATCCCAAACGATCTCTTTCATTTTAACTAGATCGATAACACCCTCAAAATTATCCTCTGCACCTATAGGTAGTTGGATTGGAACTGGATTTCCTTTTAGTCTCTCTTTTATCTGTCTCTCAACCTCATAAAAATCAGCACCTGTTCTATCCATTTTGTTAACAAATACTATAGAAGGAACACCATATCTGTTTCTTTGTCTCCAAACAGTTTCACTTTGAGGTTGAACACCACCAACAGCACAGAAAACACTAACTGCACCGTCAAGAACCCTCATAGATCTTTCAACTTCGATAGTAAAGTCAACGTGGCCCGGAGTGTCGATGATATTTATCTGTTTTCCTCTCCACTCACATGTAGTAGCAGCAGAAGTGATCGTAATACCTCTTTCTTGCTCTTGCTCCATCCAGTCCATAGTAGCAGCACCATCATGAACCTCACCTATCTTGTGCTCAACACCTGTATAGAAAAGGATTCTCTCAGTTGTTGTTGTTTTTCCTGCATCAATATGTGCAGCAATACCTATATTTCTAACATCTTGTAATTTATGTGATCTTGCCATAGTCTTATCCTATTACCATCTGTAGTGAGCAAATGCTTTATTAGCCTCTGCCATTTTGTAAGTATCTTCTTTCTTCTTGTAAGAAGCACCTCTTTCGTTTGCAGCATCGATTAACTCGTTTGCAAGTCTGTCTTTCATAGTTCTTTCACTTCTTTTTCTAGTAAATCCTATGATCCATCTAAGTGCTAGTGATTGCTGTCTAACAGGTCTAACCTCTACAGGAACTTGGTAAGTAGCACCACCTATTCTTCTACTTTTTACTTCCATAACAGGTTTAATATTTTCAACCGCTTTATAAAATACATCTATACCTTTTTCATCTTCTACTTTTTTATCTATTATCTCAATAGCTTCATAAAAGATTTTTGCAGCAACACTTTTTTTACCATCTAGCATTAAGCCGTTGATAAACTTTGATACTAATTTTGAATTATATATTGGATCTGGTAAGATCTCTCTAACGGGAGCTTTTCTTCTTCTCATTTTCTTCCTTCAATTTTATTTTTTGTAAAATTTACTCAAACTCTATCAACATTCAAAGGATAGAGCCTGGCCAAATTTTTAACAGTAAAATAATTATTTTGTATTTATCTTTAATTTTTTAACGAATACCCAAATTACTTAGGTCTTTTCGCACCGTATTTACTTCTAGCCACTTTTCTGTTAGCAACACCAGCAGTATCTAGTGCACCCCTAACGATGTGATACTTAACACCTGGTAAATCTTTTACCCTACCGCCTCTAACAAGTACGATACTGTGCTCTTGAAGGTTATGTCCTTCACCACCGATGTAACTAATCACTTCAAATCCACTTGTAAGTCTAACTTTAGCAACTTTTCTTAGTGCTGAGTTAGGTTTTTTAGGAGTTGTAGTGTAAACTCTTGTACAAACACCTCTTCTTTGAGGACATTTTACAAGTGCAGGTGATTTTGATTTTTTGATCACCTTTTTTCTCTCTTTTCTAATCAACTGATTAATAGTAGGCACTTTCTTTCCTTGTATTTTTTTGTTTTAAATACCTAAAAATGGCATTTAAGAGGGCGATTATATAAAAAATGAGCTTAAATGATTATTAAAGTACTTTTTTAGCGTTTTACAACTTTTAAAAATTAAATTTTTATTAATATAAAATAATTTAAATATCTTTAATAATCACCAATCAAAAAAAGTAGTATAATTGTATTATGAATAACATTATACTAAAGGAGGAAAATATGTTAGATAAAAAATTTAGTTTTTTGTCAATAGTTTTAGCTACATTTTTATTGACAGGATGTGGAGGAGATAGCAGTTCTTCTACAGGAACAGGATACTATGTTGATAGTCCTATTGAAGGTGTAAACTATAAGTGTGGTTCAGAAAGTGGTACTACTGGAGATAATGGTAAGTTTACTTTTGAAGTTGGTCAAAATTGTACTTTTACTTTAGCTGATATAACTTTAAGAACTGTACCAAGTAACTTATTATACGACAATGTTGATGTCATAGAAGACAATTTAGATGTTGCTAGATTTTTACAATCAATAGATATGGATGGTGATCACTCAAATGGTATTCAGTTAAATCAACAAATAGTTCAAACTATTAAAGATATGAATATTACTCAAATACCTTATACAGATCAAAAGATTGATGATATTGTTTCAAAACTTAGTGCAAGTATCGCAGGTTTTAACGGTAAAGTTATAAGTAAAGATGACGCACTTGATAACTTAAATCAAACCCTTACAGAAAATACAAAAGCGGCATTGGCAGGAAAAACATTTTATGCTGTTTCACAAGATAATGGAGAAGTAGATTATGGAAAACTTGTATTTAACAAAGATGCAACTTCTTTAACTTTTGCAAATCTTTTATCAAATATAGGAGAAGTAGATACTGAATATTTTACCATAGATGGTAGAAAAATTATATGGGAAGATGGATCATACTCAACTTTAGAAGAGATAACTCCATCATACTTAGTATTTCAAGATTATGACAATGTTGTTCCAAGTGTTACAAAAGCATTTGTAGATCAAAAACAGGCAGAAGAGTACTACAATAAAATAAAACCTAAAGAGCTAAAGTTTACAACTTCATACTTAAACAATAAAACTTTTTATGATACATATCAAGATGGAAATGAGTGGCAAATAGATGCTCTTCATTGGACAGATAAAATACTATATGACGATAATGGAGATAGTGTAAACTATGAAATAACTCCTGAAGGATATATATTTTTTAATACAGAAGATGATGGTTCACAATATATAAAACTTTTAGAAAAAAATGATCACTATCTAAAAGTATGTTGGGGACATAGTGAAGATGAAGTAAAAAATTGTTCAAATGAAGAATACTTCTTTTTTAATAAAAATCAAGCAGAAGATTTTATAAAAAATCCAATTCTTCTCTAACGATATATACAAAGACACAGGATTTTCCTTGTCTTTGTATATGCTATTTAAAAGTATTACAGTATTTTATATCTCCGCTATTAAAACCTCTATAAAACCATTCTCGTCTTTGTTTTGAAGTACCATGTGTAAAACTATCAGGTACCACATATCCTTGTGCTTTTTTTTGTAATGTATCATCACCTATTTGACTAGCTGCATTTAAAGCTTCATCAATATCACCTCTTTCAAGGATATGATTTTTTTCCTCATCAAGTCTAGCCCAAACACCAGCAAAACAATCAGCTTGTAACTCTAATCTTACAGAAAGATGATTTGCTTCAACTTTACCAACTCTTTGTTGCATCTTATGAACTTTAGGAAGAATACCAAGTTCATTTTGCACATGGTGTCCTATTTCATGAGCTATAACATATGCATCAGCAAAATCACCTTTTGCTCCAAATTTTTGTTTTAACTCATCAAAAAAACCAAGATCCAAATACACTTTTTGATCAACTGGACAATAAAAAGGTCCCATTGCACTTTGAGCCGTACCACAACCGCTACTTGTAACACCTCTATACATTACTAGTTTTGGTTTATGATATCTGATACCATACTTTTTTAAGTTTTGAGTCCATACATCTTCTGTATCTTTTAAAACTACAGAAACTAGTTTTGCATACTGATTATCATGATTACTTACTTGTCTATGAGTAGATGTGGAAGGTTGTTGTTGCATAGCATTTGACAATATTGAGTTTAAAACCGCACCCATATCTCCACCACTTGCAAAATATGTAATCACAGCAGCAAGGAGGATACCTCCTATACCACCTACCTTTTTTGCTCCGCTACCAGAAGATCTTCTATCCTCTATGTTATCACTACCTTCTCTGCCATCTATCCTCATAGCTTTCTCCTGTTTACTCTTCTACTTCAGACTTTAGTTTTACTTTTTGATTTTTATAAAGTCCAGTACCAACTGGTATCATTCTACCTAAAATAACATTTTCTTTTAGATCTTCAAGATAATCAGTTTTAGCTGCTATAGAAGCCTCAGTTAAAACTTTTGTAGTTTCCTGGAAAGAAGCTGCAGAGATAATACTATCAGCACTAATTGCAGCTCTTGTAACTCCAAGAAGTGTAGGTTCAGCGATAGCTGGTTCTCCACCCATTTTAACTATTCTTTCATTTTCTTCTCTAAGTCTTCTTCTACTGATAAGATCTCCCGCGATAAAGTTTGTATCACCACTATCTACTATCTTTACCTGTCTTAGCATTTGAGATATGATGATCTCTATATGCTTATCCGCAATAGCAACACCTTGAGATCTATATACTTGTTGAATCTCACTTACCATATAGTAGTGAAGTGCTTTTTCACCTAGAATTCTTAGTATATCATGAGAGCTTATTTCACCATCAGTTAGTTTTTCACCAACTTGTACATACTCACCAGCATGTACTAGTATCTGTCTGTTTTTATCCACTAGATACTCTTTTGCTTCACCTATATCGTTTTCTATGATGATTCTCTCTTTTCCTCTTAGAGGTTTACCAAATCTAACAACTCCACTTATCTCTGATATTACAGCAGGAGATTTAGGGCGTCTTGCTTCAAAAAGTTCACTAACTCTTGGAAGACCACCGGTAATATCTTGTGATTTTGCCGCAGCTTTTGGAGTTTTAGCAAGTAGATCTGCTATCTTAACCTCTTGTCCATTATCAACAAAAATAGAAGTTTTAGGCTCAAGTGGATATTTTTTTATCTCACCAGATTTTGTAGCCAAGATGATAGCTGGTTTCATACCGGCAGGAATATACTCGTTGATCATCAATCTTTTTTGTCCTGTCATCTCATCTACTTGTTCAGTTGCTGTAACTCCACTTTCTATATCTTCAAATGTTACAACACCCTCTTCCTCGGCTATGATAGGAGTAGCATATGGATCCCATTCAGCTATAACTTTTTGCTCATTTGATTTTGGATGTGCTATGATAGCATCAGCTTCTACTTTAGTATCATCATCAAAATTCACTATCGAATTTCTTGGGATATAGTATCTTGTTGCTTCTCTGTCACTATCATCTACTATGATAGCAAAAAGCCCTTTTTCTACCACTTCATATCCACCTTTTATATCATGATGTCTTTCAAGATAATCACCTTTAAGCTCATAATACTTGATAGTACCAGCTGTTTTAGTTTTGATGTTTGTAACTATCGGCTCACCATCTTCTATAAAGAACTTAGAACCAAATTGGATACGATTTGGAATATTCCAAGCATCTTTGATAACTTCAACTATACTTTCATTTTCATCTATCTCTACACCACTTGAGTATGGTAGATAAAATTTTCCATCAACTTTACCACTAATACCAGCTAACTCATTTGGTTTAGCAATATCACTTTTTCTAAGTACAAATCTAGCTGTATCATCTGCATTTTCAATACTAATAACAACCTCTTCATGAGCTGTATCTATGTTTAACTTACCTTTAAAAGGAGCTTTAATCTTAGGTTCAACTAAAAGTACAGCCGCATTTCTTCTGTTTGCAACTATCTTTTCACCAGTACTTGTCTCATATGTTTTTAGATTGTAAAATCTTATAAAACCTTCTTTTGTTGCAACTATTTGATTGTCTGCTTGATCAGTTGAAGCAGTACCACCGTGGTGGAATGTTCTTAGAGTCAACTGAGTTCCTGGCTCACCGATAGATTGAGCTGAAATAACTCCCACCGCTTCACCTTTTTTAACTATATGACCTTTACCAAGATTTAGTCCATAACACTTAGCACAAACACCTTTTGTTGCTTTACAAGTGATAGGAGTTCTTATAGTAACTGATTTAATATTTGCATCTTTGATAGCTTTAGCACTCTCTTCGTCTATCAAAGTTCCCTCAACATATAAAACTTCATTTGTTATAGGATCTATAATATTTTCTGCCAATACTCTACCTAAGATTCTATCTTCTATAGTTTCTACAAGTTCACCATTTACACTAATCTCAGTTACTTCGATACCTTCATGTGTACCACAGTCATCTTCACTTACTTTTACATTTTGAGATACATCCACAAGCTTTCTTGTTAGATAACCTGCATTTGCTGTTTTAAGTGCAGTATCGGCAAGACCTTTTCTCGCACCGTGAGTTGAGATAAAGTACTCAAGTACATTTAGACCTTCACGGAAGTTTGAGATAATAGGAGTTTCGATGATCGAACCATCAGGTTTTGCCATAAGTCCCCTCATACCAGCAAGCTGTCTAATCTGAGCTGCACTACCCCTAGCTCCAGAGTCTGCCATCATATAGATAGAGTTAAATCCATCTTTGTCATTTTGCATAAGTTTTAACATATCATTTGCTAGACGGTTGTTTGTATCTGTCCAAATATCAATAATCTTGTTATATCTCTCTTGCTCAGTTAAAAGTCCACTTTGTGCTTGTTGCTGGATATTTTTAACCTTTTCTTTAGCTTCTTTGATAAGAGCTTCTTTTTCTTTTGGAACATTGATATCATCTATAGATATAGATATACCTGCATCAGTAGAGTATCTAAACCCAAGATCTTTTAACTGATCTAGTACTTGTGCAGTCTCATATGTATCACCTATTTTATAAACATAATCAACCAAGTTACCTATATCTTTCTTTTTAAGAACTCTGTTCCAAAGATTTTCAGGTACAAAA
>Ga0256843_1001640_pt1 | contig 17421 bp, 16 predicted proteins | sample AlvinellametaG_FD_191572 | JGI IMG/M metagenome (GOLD analysis project Ga0256843, IMG submission 191572) | Pompeii worm associated microbial communities from hydrothermal vent at the East Pacific Rise, Pacific Ocean - Alvinella | ecosystem: Host-associated > Annelida > Integument > Unclassified ... | reverse complement strand
CGGAGAAGATGGTGACTACAATGTCACCATTACCGTAACCGATCCGGATGGAAAGTCTGTCTCCACTACCTTTACGTGGCATATAGAGAACCCGGCTCCTAGTGATGATGATGAATCGGCATCGCTTCGTGCAGATGAAGAGCTAACAGGTAACCTGCTTGATAATGCAGAAGATAGTGATGGTGACAGCCTCTCTGTTTCTCAAGTTATGGTTGATATAGATGGCGATGGCGAAACAGACTCTATTGGTATTGGTGAGAGCGTTACACTAAAAGATGATAATGGAGATACCATAGGTGTATTGAGAATAGATGAGAATGGTCACTACAGCTTTGTACCTGATATCAGTTTTATGGGTGATGTACCAGAGATTACCTATATGGTTAAAGATAGTAACGGTGCTACTGTAACATCAACACTCTCTATCTATGTAGATCCGGCAGATATCTATATGACAAATGACAAAGTGGGTACATCAACCACAATCAATCCGTTAACTGATCGTCCTTCACTTGATCCATCGACGATGAGTCTTGATCCTGAGAGTGTTGAAGGTGTAGAAGGGGTTGTAGGTAAAGATAGTAATGGTGATGGTAACATTGATACACTCTATGTACCGGGTGAAGGTACCTGGAGGGTACAAAAAGATGGTAAGATCATATTCACACCAGATGAAGGGTATACGGGAGATCCAACACCTATCGCTTTTAGTGCAAAAGATCATAAGGGCAATAGCTTACCAGATACAACGATCTATCTAGACTATATACAGAAACTTGAAGAAGACAAGGTGGCTGTACCAGTAGGAGATAGTGCCGTGATAGATATTTTAGAGAATGATGATGAGATCGATACCCATACACTAACACTTGATCCAGAGAGTGTCAATGGTGTAGGAGAAGACAGAGATGGTGATGGCACTATTGATGAAGTGATCGTTGATGGCCAGGGAGTATGGCGTCTTAATGCAGATGGTATGTTGAAATTTATTCCAGAAGAGGGCTTTAGTGATGATCCAACCCCAATTGCCTATGTGGCCAAAGATAAGAGTGGTAACCTGCTTGAACCTACAACGGTTCATGTACGTTATATTGCACCAGATGAAGAGCCACCTGTAGCAGTTGATGATAAAGGAATTGTAGTTGAAGAGGGTGAAAGAAATGTACCAATTGCTATTTTGGCAAATAGCGATACCTATGGTGCCTTTAGTCCAGATCCTACTCAGCCAGTCATGATTGCATCTACAAGTAAGCATGGAGGAAGCCTTGTCTATGATATGGGAGATCCTGAAGATCCGACAGATGATCTAGTCTACTATACACCAGCACCGGACTTTGTAGGAGAAGATAGCTTTACCTATACGATCGTAGATGCGTATGGACGTACATCAACAGCAACCGTTACCTTGACAGTGACATGTGCAAGTTCACAACCATCCGATAGTGGCGATGCACTCGATACCGTTGCGATGCTTTTATTGATCTTGGGTATAATGGGTATGATGTATAGAAACAAAGAAGAGGAGATCTACCAATGAAACGTATGCTATTACTTACAGCACTTTTCAGTATGGCTGGTAATGCAGGAGGGAAAGTCTCCCAACCTGCAACGATTCCTGTTGTACCCATTGTTCAAAAAGCGGTAAACCCCTGGTATGTTGGTGTTGGGGCTCTTTATGCCAAATATAAAAGCTATTGTGACAGAGGAGTCTCATATGAGGATATCACATATGGAGGATTGCTCAGAGGAGGGTATGAGTTTAACCAATATATAGGGGTAGAGGCCCGCTACCTCAGAACCTTTCTGGATGAAGGTGAGAATGGTGGTGAGGCCTTGGAACACTATGGGCTCTACCTTAAACCAAACTATCCGGTAACAGAACGCTTTAATCTTTATGCACTTTTGGGGTATGGACATACTGAGAGTATCAATGATGGTGGTAATGGTTATCTGCCTGAAATTAAAGATGATGGATTGAGTTGGGGGATTGGGGTAGAGTATGATCTCTCCAGCAGAGAAGATGACTTTGTAGAAAATACCCTTTATGAGAGAGCGTTTGATGGGTATGGCGATCAGGAGAAGGGGTGGAGCCTCTTTATTGACTACCAAAACTTCTGGAGTGATCTGGATTTTTTTAATGCTGCAGTCAAAAAAAATGGTACAGTTGACAGTTGGGCCTTTTCATTTGGTGTAACATATGATTTTTAAAACCAGGAAGGTTTTATACCTCTTATAAGAGGAGGATTGAAGATTGTGGTGAGTTCACAATAGCTTCACACATAAAGTGTAGTATTGCATATTGTAATTGATTTTGTGTATAATTACACTTTATAGTTTGTGTAAGGAGCTTTGTGTGCAACAAAGAACAATCAAAAAACCGGTAGAAGTTGTAGGGATTGGTCTGCATAAGGGTGAACCGATCAAGTTGCGTCTTGAACCGCTCGATGTAGATGCCGGTATTGTCTTTTATCGTGAAGATCTGGCACTCTCTATCCCTCTCTCTCCAGCCTCTGTCATCGATACACGAATGGCAACTGTCATTGGAAACGAGAAGGGGTTTATCTCAACCATTGAACATTTTCTTTCAGCGCTTTATGCTTATGGAATAGACAATATGCGTGTTGTTGTCAATGGTAATGAGATGCCGATTATGGATGGTTCGGCTATCTCTTTTTGTCTGCTTCTTGAAGAGGCGGGAATTGCACTGCAACAGGCTCCCAAAAAGGTGATTCGCATCAAAAAGCCTATAGAGGTGAGAGATGGCGAGAAGTTCGTCTCTTTGATGCCTTCATCAACATCGACATTTGACTTTACCATTAAGTTCGATCACCCTGTCATTGGTGAACAGTCTCACAGCTACCGTTTTGGTACACACAGCTTTGTTGAAGAGATCGCCAGAGCCCGTACATTTGGTTTTGCTAAAGATATTCAGTATCTGCAGAGTCAAAATCTTGCACTGGGGGCCAGTTTACAAAATGCAATCGGGTTAGATGAACACCGTGTGCTCAACCCCGAAGGATTGCGTTTTGAGAATGAGTTTGCCAGACACAAGATCCTTGATGCCATGGGCGATATGATGGTATCGGGACATAATATTTTAGGGGCATATACCTCTTTTGCAGGAAGTCACAATTTAAATTATCAACTCACTTCTAAGCTACTTGCCTCTGAAGCGAACTATGAGTTGGTAGCCCTTGAGACACTTGCAAGTGAATCATTTGCAAAAAGTTTTGCATAGATGACGCTTCTTGTCAATACGATCGCTTCCCCGTTGCAAGTGGGGGTGTATCAGAATGAAAAGCTCCATGAACGTTATATAGAAGAGGGGAAAACTTCGGATGTGCTTTTGCCACTTCTGATGAAACTGCTTCAACGCTACCCTGTTTCTCGTATTGTCTATGCACGAGGGCCAGGCTCTTACATGGCGATCAAACTTACCTATGTTACCCTTAAAAGCATTGAAGTTGTTCAGGGGATTCCCTGTTTTGGTTGCAGTGCATTTACCCTAAATAACAATCAGCCTGTCAAAGCGATGGGCAACCTCTACTTTATCAAGGAAAAAGAGACTATAATTACGAAAAAATTTGATACACCGGTAGAGGCGGCATTTGTTTTGCCACAGAGTATTCAAGATCTTGAAATAGATGAAGAGTCAGCCCCTGCATACCTCCTACCGGCTGTGTAACGGAAGAAGTCACCATGTTTGTAAGCGTACCTGCCACTTCGGCAAACTTGGGCCCGGGTTTTGATACACTTGGCCTTGCTGTTGATTTGCGAAACGAGATCATTATCAAACCCTCTAAATTTCTTAGTATCTCTACCCATGGTGAGGGGGCAGATAATCCTAAGATCAAAAAGAATACCCTCTTTTTGAGTATTTTTAATGAGAACTATCTACGCTTGACAGATCGTAAGAACGACAATTTTCGTTTTGAATTTCATAATCGTATTCCTATCTCTAGAGGTTTGGGAAGCTCTTCGGCTGTGATTGTTGCAGCATTGAGTGCTGCTTATACCGCTGCAGGAAAACGCTATAACAAACGGGAGATACTCAACCAGGCACTTCGCTATGAACCGCACCCGGACAACATTACCCCTGCTGTGATGGGTGGGTTTAATGTTGCCTGTGTAGAAGGTGATCGCGTTTATAGTAAAAAACGGCGTTTGCCAGACTACCTCAAAGCGGTAGTGGTTGTACCAAACCGCACCATCTCAACAGCACGTTCTCGTACAGTACTGCCAAAGATGTATCGTAAAGAGGAGACTGTCTATTCACTTTCACGTGCGGCTTATATGACAGCACTCTTTATGAGTGAGTCGTGGGATTTGTTGCGTATTGCCTCTAAAGACAAACTGCATCAGGCACGTAGAATGAAGATGATGCCAGAACTTTTTGAAGTGCAAAAGAGTGCACTCAAGCATGGTGCCATTATGAGTACACTCTCTGGTTCGGGTTCAACATTCTTCAATCTTGTCTATGAAAAAGATGCTGAACGTATACATCGTGTACTTCAAACCCGCTTTCCACAATTTAGGGTATTTACCCTTTCACTAGACAACAATGGAGTCCTTACCAGAAGTTAAGCCGTGTGCTTGATATTTTGGGTATAATACACATGCAAAAATCACAACCTATACGAATGTGCATCGCTTGCCGACGCCGATATCCTCAACACACTTTGATCAGATTAAAGCAGGAAGGTAACGATATCATTGCATATAATGGGTATGGTAGAAGTCTCTACCTCTGTGGAGAGTGTAGTCAAAATCAAAAAAAGATCAAGGGCTTAGTGAAACGTTTTAGACTCGATGAGGAGCGTTTTGTTAAGCTGTTGATGGAGTTGATCGTAACGATCACCTCATGCGACACGTCGCATTCAAATGAAGGAGTTAATAAATAATGGATAAAGTTAGAATCCAAGATGTAGCAGCAGAAGCGGGACTTTCAAACGGTGAACTCATAGAGAAGGCCAAAGAGCTCGGTTTTGATGTGAAGGCAGCCAACAGTGCGATCAGTTTCGATGATGCAGGTATTCTTGTAGAGTACGCTATTAGCGGAAATGTCCCTGCCGGGTTTAAGAAACCTGAGAAAAAACGCAAGATCACTGTGGTAAAGAAAGCCAAAAAGAGCGAAGAGGCTCCTCAGAGTGAACCAGCAGAGAAAAAAGCAGAAGCAGAGAGTGTCTCTGATGCTACGCAAACACCGGAAGTTTCCGTAGAGGAGACTCCTCAAAAGCATGAAGAACAGAAAGTAGAGCCTAAAACTGAAGAGGTAGAGACTTCAAAAGAGCCAGAGCCGAAGGCAGAACCTGAAGTAAAAGAGGAAGCACCGGTAAAAAAACCGGCACCTAAACAACGTAAGGGTATCTCTGTTGTCAGTAAAAAGAGTGAAAGTACAACCGAGGAGAAAAAAGAGGAGGAGCGTCCTAAAAGAAGAACCCTTTCTCGTAGTGGTATCAAGATCGTACGTAAAGCCAAGCCGACTCCTGCACGTGCTGCAAGTAAGATCTCAATGGGGAGTGTCGCTCCCGCTCCTTCAAAGAAAAAAGTAAAAAAAGGCCCTGCTCAAGCCAAAGATACCGGTACAAAGATCGATATCTTTAACCACGACAGTATGCGTGGTGATATTGACAGCGGTTTTGGTGAAGAGGAAGTCGTACTGCTTGACTTCTCCGACAAGAATATCTATGAAGAGATGATGCGTCAAGAGCAGAAACGTAAAGAGGAAGCCAAGAAGCGAGAACTTGCATCCGGTGGTGCTGCAAAAGGCAGACAACCGTTCCGTCCACAGCAAAAACGTTCACTCAAGCGTGGTGGCAAACGTAAAAAGTATACCAAAGAGGAGAATAAAGAGCAGATCACTTCTGTAGAGATCCCTGAAAATGTAAGAGTCTACGAGTTTGCAGAGAAGGTAGGCAAGAGTGCAGGTGATGTCATTAAAGTGCTTTTTGCACTTGGTATGATGGTAACCAAAAACGATTTCCTCTCTAAAGATGAGATCGAGATCCTGGCAGAGGAGTTCGGGGTAGAAGTTACAACCATGAACCCACTCGATGAGATGGACTATGTCGCTGCATATGATGCTGTAGAAGATGACTACCTTGAAGAGCGTCCGCCGGTTATTACCATTATGGGACACGTTGACCACGGTAAGACATCACTACTAGACAAGATCCGTTCTGCCAAAGTGGCTGACAAAGAGGCAGGTGGGATCACACAGCATGTGGGTGCCTACCAGGTAGAGAAGAATGGCAAGAAGATCACCTTTGTCGATACTCCGGGGCACGAAGCCTTTACAGAGATGCGTGCACGTGGTGCACAGGCAACCGATATTGTTATTATTGTCGTTGCAGCCGATGATGGTGTGATGCCTCAAACCAAAGAGGCGATCTCGCATACAAAAGCTGCAGATGTACCGATGATCATTGCGATCAACAAGATCGACAAGCCTCAAGCCAACCCAGACAATGTGAAGTCACAACTGGCAGAGCTTGGTGTGATGGCAACCGATTGGGGTGGAGAGTATGAATTCATTCCTGTCTCTGCACATACCGGTGAAGGGATCGATGATCTACTTGAGACGATCTTGCTTCAAGCAGAGGTGATGGAGCTTCAGGCCAACCCTAACCGTAAAGCCAAAGCGATTGTGGTTGAGAGCTCACTCGAAAAAGGGTTTGGGCCGGTTGCAAATGTGATCGTGAAAAACGGTACCCTGAAAGTGGGTGACAATGTCATTGTTGGGCAGACATATGGGCGTGTACGTGTTATCAAAGATGACAATGGACAAAATGTCAAATCTGCACCACCAAGTGCACCGGTTGCTGTTGTAGGGCTCAATGAAGTTCCAGGAGCAGGTGAAGTACTTGTTGCAATGGATAGCGAAAGAGAAGTAAGAGAGTTAGCAGAGAAACGTGCCGAGTACGAAAGAGCCAAACAGCTCTCTAAGAGTACAAAAGCCTCTCTTGAAGATCTCTCTGCATTGATTGCAGAGGGGCAGCTCAAGTCACTTCCTGTTATCATTAAAGCTGATGTACAAGGTTCACTCGAAGCGATCAAAGGAAGTCTTGACAAACTACGTAACGAAGAGGTTAAAGTCAATGTCATCCACGAGGGTGTGGGTGGTATTACCGAGAGTGATGTAACCCTTGCCGATGCGAGTGAACATGCGATTATTCTTGGGTTTAACGTACGCCCGACCGGTGCAGTCAAGAAGAAAGCCAAAGAGCTGGGTGTCGATGTACGTACCTATAACATCATCTACGATCTGCTTGATGATGTCAAAGCGTTGCTTGGTGGACTTATGAGCCCAGTGATTAAAGAAGAGGTAACAGGACAGGCTGAAGTACGTGAGACATTTGTTGTTGGTAAAGTCGGTACCATTGCCGGATGTAAAGTCACAGAGGGTGTCATTACACGTAACTCTAAAGCAAGACTGATCCGTGATGGTGTGGTAGTGTACGAGAGTACCATTGCATCACTCAAACGCTTCAATGACGATGCCAAAGAGGTGAAGAATGGTTACGAGTGTGGTATTATGCTTGAGAACTTCAACGACATTAAAGAGGGCGATGTGATCGAAACCTTCAAAGATGTCGAAGAGCAAGTGACACTGTAAGACTTCTCTGCATAACCGTATTCGATAGTAAATACTCTGGCAGTTGCGAACGGCAAAGCCGCCCTTCGGGTTGGGTGCTCCTTTGTCGCATTTACTATCGAATACTATCTCATTAGATATAAAGCAAAAAAGAAAGGTGTAAGGGATCCCATGACACAAGAAGAGATCAAACGCCATAGAGTCGAATCGGTACTTAAAGAGATCATCCCCGAAGCATTGGCAACACTCGATGATGAACGTATCAATACCCTTTTGGTAACAGAGGTTGTATGCTCCAAAGGACGAAGCGATGCCAAAGTCTACCTCGATAAGTCATTTTTAACCGAAGCAGAACAGGCAGAAGCCTTGAGACAGTTGCGTAAGGTAGCCGGGTATATTCAAAACCACTGTAAGCAGAGTGAAGGGTGGTTTAAAGCCCCACGTTTTACATTTGAGTTTGATGAACAGCTAGAGAAGCAACGCCGTATGGAAGATCTCTTTAACCAGATCGCACAGCGAAAAAAGGATAGTGATGAATCTTGAAGAGCAGATTGAAAAGATTGTAGAGGCTAATGGTGCCAAACTCTACGACATTGAGACAGTAACAGAGTTTGATGAGACGATCTACCGTGTCAGCGTTACCCAAGATGGAGGCGTTTCGCTTGACAAGTGTGCAGAGATCTCCAATGAACTCTCACCGTTTCTTGATGTGAACCCTCCTATGCATGGGCAGTATCGTCTAGAGGTAAGCTCTCCGGGTATTGAGCGTAAACTTACCAAACCTAAGCACTTTGCACAATCTGTAGGCGAGAAAGTCAAAGCAAAGGTATTGGGTGGCGACAAACTCAAAGGGGTACTGAAAAGTGCCGATGATGAGGGGATTGTCGTAGAGACAAAAGAGGGAGAGAAAGCCTTGAAGTATGGAGAGCTCGGTACGGTAAAAACCTACTTTGAGTTTTAAATAGAAGGGGTGGGTGAGTATGCCAGATGAATTCTATATGCAACTGGCTCTGGATGTTGCATGGAAATACCAGCTCTTAACCTACCCAAACCCTGCTGTCGGTGCGGTTGTCGTGAACCAAGATCGGATCGTTGCCATTGAGGCACATCAGAAAGCGGGTACTTCACATGCCGAGGTTTTAGCACTTTTAGCTGCATATGAGAAGCTCTCTGGCAACACTCTTGCTTTTGATCGTTTCGATGCCTACAAAGCACACAACTTCTTAAAGCAACTCCCTTCAGACTTTTTTGCAGATGCTACCATCTATGTTACACTTGAACCCTGTTCACACGAAGGTAAAACACCTTCATGTGCCTCTTTGTTGGCCAACTTGAAGCTTAAAAGAGTTGTCATAGGTATGCAAGATCCTATAGCCGGGCACAGTGGCGGTGCAGGACAATTGGAAAACGTTACCATTGGCGTGATGCAAGAGGCGTGTGAAGCACTGCTTGAGCCTTTTCTCATTTGGCAGGAACGAGCCTTTGTGCTCTTTAAACTTGCTCAGACATCCAATGGGCGTATTGGTGGCGGTTACTTAAGCTCTGAAGCCTCCTTAACCCATGTCCATCAGTTAAGATCGGTATGTGACAGACTGCTTATTGGAGGTGATACCGTACGTATCGATCGCCCGACACTCGATTGTAGGCGAATTCCAAACAGACAAGCACCAGATGTGACTATTTTGACACGTAAAGACAATATCGATCGTACCATTCCTCTCTTTAAAGTTGCAGGAAGAGATGTAACTGTAACCAATGATCTAAGATGGTTAAACAAGCCCTCTTTTGTGTTGGTTGAGGGAGGAGAGGGGATGCTCAAGCAGTTAAAAGAGCATATAGACTGGGTGCTTTTCTACCAGACACCTAAGCTCTCTACCAACGATTTATCCTATAATATCGAGATGAATTTAGCGTTCTTACATACGGCACGTTCGGGTGTCGATATTACCTTATGGAGCAGACACCTTGGGCATTGAAAAATTGACAGACAAAGAGACAAAACAGCAAAAAATTGTAGAGATGTTCGATAACATTGCTGATACATACGATTTGGCAAACCGTGTGCTTAGCATGGGTATCGATATTCAGTGGCGAAAAAAAGGGTGCGATAAAGCCTTTGAGATCTTGGGCAAAAAGCATCTAAATCAGGTAACAGATGTCGCAACCGGTACGGGCGATCTGCTGATCTACTGGCGTGAACAGGCTAAGAAAAATGGTGTTACCATCGAAAAGTATGTTGGCATCGATCCTTCGGTAGGGATGCTTGAAGTGGCTCGTAAAAAAGTTGATTTTGCCGAGTTTATCGAGGGGAAAGCCCAGGCACTACCTATTGAAGATGAGAGCAGTGATGTCATCTCCATTAGTTACGGTATCCGCAATGTGGTTGATCGTGTCGAAGCACTTGAAGAGTTTAACCGTGCTCTTAAACCGGGTGGTTTGGTGGTTATTTTGGAGTTTACCAAACAAGAGAGAAGAGGGGTGCTAGATAAAATCGTTGACTTTGGTATGAAGAACATCCTTCCACGCATTGGTGGGCTTATCTCTAAAAACTACGAAGCCTACAAGTACCTTCCTGACTCCATCGAAGAGTTTCTTACAACTGAAATGCTCAGCCGTGAACTTGAAGAGGCAGGGTTTGAGATGAAGTATACCAAATCATTCTCTATGGGTATCAGTACGCTTCTTGTGGCACAGAAGCGGTAGTGAGGAGCAAGGAGTGAAGCGTGGTGATGAGTGTCGGTATGCTTTTCTTCGAAAAGCTACAATGGCTAAGATAAAAGCAAAGCTGATGCTTTGCATACAAAAACGATTCACGATTCACGATTCACGATTCACTTCAAGGTGTCAACCTTGAATATGCTCACCGTCTCTTCACTCAATACCAAAATAAAATCCCTTCTTGAAGCTACTTTTATGCATATTACTGTAGAGGGAGAGGTGGCTTCGGCTACCTACCATACCTCTGGACACCTCTATTTCTCCATTAAAGATGACAAAAGTACCATCAAGTGTGTGATGTGGCGATCTTCGGTTGCTAAGATGAAGTTTCGCATTGAGAAGGGGATGCACATTGTGGTGGAGGGCTCTGTGAGTGTCTACACGCCACGTGGGGAGTATCAGTTTCAGACACTCAAGATTGAGCCCTACGGGCAGGGGGCGTTGGCACTTGCCTTTGAACAGCTCAAAGAGAAGCTCAAAGCCAAAGGCTACTTCGATGCCCACCGTAAACAGTCCATTCCTAAACATATTGGCAAAATCGCCCTTGTAACAGCCAAAGAGAGTGCCGCACTCCACGATATGCTCAAAATTATTGAGAAGCGTTGGCCACTTGTGCATGTTTATGTGGTAGATACATTGGTGCAAGGGGAGGGTGCCAAAGAGAGGATTGCACAGGCACTACGTTATGCAGATGGTTTGAATGTAGATGTCGTTGTAGTCGGACGTGGAGGCGGATCGGTTGAGGATCTGTGGGCATTTAATGAAGAGGAGGTGGCAGATGCCATCTTTGCCATGCAGACACCGGTAGTGAGTGCCGTAGGACATGAGGTTGATACTCTGATCAGTGACTATGTGGCAGATCTGCGTGCTCCCACACCCAGTGCCGCTATCGAGATGATACTGCCAGATAAGAATGAGCTTCTCTTTTTGCTAGATGAAGAGCTCTCTCGTTTTTCTTATGCCATTAAGCATCAGATACAGAGAAAAGAGGAGCATACGGTACATATGCAACGGCTTTTGGCCCAGTATGCTCCAGCAAGAAAACTTCAAGAGATGCTTCACTATTTTAAGCAGTTACAAGGGGAGTTTCAACGTACCATCGAGATGAAATTTACACAGTTCAAGCTTCCGCTGGAGCGATTGCAGCAGCACTATGCACAACAGATGAAAATGGTACTTTTGCATAAACAGGAGCAAATCAATGCCCTAGAGCAGAAGCTAAAACTTCATGATCCGGTATCATCTGTTAAACCGGGTTGGGTGCAACTCTCTAAAGAGGGTAAGCGGGTTGAAGCATCCGAAATTGCTCCAGGAGAGACATTTAGGGTTGAAGATCTGGCAATTTCGCTAGAAGCTGTCTGCAAAAAGCGTCTAAAAAGGTAATTTTTCGTCAAGCTCTAAGAAAAAAAGAGATAATATATATTAATATTAGGTGGAAAGAGGGCAGCATGTTTCATCAGGCATTAACTATAATCATTGTTACCGGTATTATTGTTACAGCCGTACTGTATCTGTTTAGACGGAAACATACCCTTTTTCAGTGTACACAGTGTGAAATTCATGCCGAGATGTTTCAGAAAGCCTTTGATGTCTCCGGTGATGCCATTGTCATTCTTTATGGTAACGGTAAGGTTGTCTACAGCAATAAGAAGATGCAGAGTCTGCTAAAAGTACCTGAGGGGCACATTGATCTCTCAAAAGAGAACGGCCCTAAGTTGCTTCTGGCTAACCAGGAGTATACAATTGCTGCATTTGCAAAAGAGAAGTATATGAAAGAACGCAATAAGAAGATGCAGTTCTTTGCAGATGTCGAGCTTATACTGCCTCGAAGCGAACGTACAACGCTGCTCTACATCTATTTGGGATATTTTGAGCCTGATGGCTTAGATAGTATGTATATTGTCGTGATGCGGGATATGAGCCAAAAGGTTGAAGTTAAAGAGTCTTTGGGGCGACACCGCCTAACGGGCCTTCCTAATGAAATACGAGCCAAAGAGGAGCTTCACCAGCTCTACTCCAAAATCCACCTGCATGGTGAGAAGTTGGCACTGGCTCTTTTTGAGATAGACAACTACAGTGAGATACGTGCCATGTTAGGGCTCCAAAAGAGTGAGCAGATAGAGCAGTATTTTGCCCACTTTCTAGAACGATATGCCAAGGCACACGATCTCTATGTCTACCATACCTTCAGTGACCATTTTCTACTCTGTTTTCCCCATGTTCAGAGTGCCGATGAAGTGATTCACCACTGTAGAATCATTCAAGAGAAACTTCGAGCCTTTTACAAGATCAACAATGTTCAGTTTCACCTTACCGCCTCAGTGGGAGTGAGTATCTACCCCGAGAGTGGTTCAACTTTACATCTGCTCGATAATGTCTATAAAGCATTGGTAGAGGCTAAACAACAAGGGGTAGGGCATATTCATATACATATTCCGTCTGAACTTGAGAAGAGGTACAATGAACTAGAGATATTTAGTGCCATACATGAAGCCATAGTCAAAGAGGAGTTTGAAGTCTACTATCAGCCTATTGTCTCTACTGCAGACTATAAAGTAGTCGGGGCAGAGGCATTGATTCGGTGGCGGCACCCTGTTCATGGGTTTATCCCTCCTGATCTTTTTATTCCTATGCTGGAGCAGTCTGGTGAGATCATTCAGCTGGGGCGTTTTGTCCTCTCTCGTGTACTAAAGCAACAAAAGCAGTGGGAGCTCTTTAAGTTTAGATCGCTTGAAGTCTCGATCAATATGTCTTTGGTTGAGATTGAATCGGAAGGCTTTTATAAGCATGTAGAGACACTTTTAGGAGAGATGCAGATCGATCCTGCCAAGATCAAGTTTGAGGTTACCGAAGGGGCAGCGATGGAGAATAAGAGTAGAGCCGATATCGAGATTGCCAAGCTGAAAAAACTGGGCATTAAAATCGCACTCGATGATTTTGGTACAGGCTATACTTCGTTTTCATATCTCAAGAAGTTTCCTGCCGATGTAGTCAAGGTAGATCGCTCTATTTTGGGAGATGATATTCTACGCAATGAGGATGATCAGCGTATTGTTCAGGCGATTATAGATTTAGGACATACGCTCAATATGAAGGTTGTCGTAGAGGGGGTAGAGAACAGCCATACTGCCAATTTACTGCGTTCATTTGGTGCTGACTATCTGCAAGGGTACTATTTTGGTAAGCCACAACCGGCCTATGAGTTCCAAGAGCTTATCCGTAAGTAGTATTGAAATGTATTTGGAAAAGAAGTAGCAGAAGATAAGGGATTTATCCCTTATCTGTAGGGGGGGAAGGGATATCTTACATCATCCCTGGCATACCGCCCATACCACCCATATCTGGCATTGCCGGTGCTGGTGTTGGGTTCTCTTTGACATCAGAGACAGTCGCCTCTGTGGTTAAGAGAAGACTTGCAACCGATGTTGCGTTTTGCAGTGCGACTCTCTCTACTTTGAGCGGATCGATGATCCCTGCTTCAAACATATCGACATACTCGCCTGTTGCTGCGTTGAATCCAAAGTTCTCTTCAGAAGCATTAGCGATCTTGTCTGCAACAACACCCGCATCAAACCCAGCATTGGAAGCGATCTGCTTCATTGGGGCATAGACAGCTCTTAGAATGATATCTGCACCTACTTGCTCATCACCGCTAAGCTCAAGCTTAACTGCTTTAGAGGCTTTAATAAGTGCGGCTCCACCACCAATCACAATACCCTCATCAACGGCTGCTTTGGTTGCAGAGAGTGCATCGTCAACTCTGTCTTTTTTCTCTTTCATCTCTGTTTCAGTCGCTGCACCTACTTTAATAACAGCAACCCCACCGCTGAGTTTTGCAAGACGCTCTTGAAGCTTCTCTTTGTCATATTCGCTGGTGGTATTTTCGATCTGAACTTTGATCTCATTCACTCTTGCTTCAACTGCTGCTGAATCACCTTTACCATCTACGATGACAGTATTGTCTTTGTCGATGACCACGCGTGCCGCTTGTCCAAGATCTGCAAGTGTCGCTTTGTCCAGGCTGAGTCCAAGCTCTTCTGTAATCACATTTCCACCTGTCAAGATGGCGATGTCTTTAAGCATCTCTTTCTTTCTGTCACCAAAACCAGGTGCTTTAACCGCAGCGATATTGAGTACCCCTTTAAGGCGGTTAAGTACCAAAGTAGCCAACGCCTCACCCTCGACATCATCTGCGATGATAAGTAGCGGTCTACCACTTTGCTGAATCTGCTCAAGTACAGGGATCAGATCTTTAAGCGATGTGATCTTACCATCTGTAATAAGCAAGAGTGGGTTTTCCAGCTCACATGTCATCTTTTCAGAGTTGGTTACAAAGTATGGCGAGAGGTACCCTCTGTCAAACTGCATCCCTTCAACCACTTCAAGATCGTCATTGATCCCTTTTGCCTCTTCAACGGTAATGACACCATCTTTTCCGACACGCTCCATCGCTTCAGCAATGAGGTTACCAATGGTTTCATCTGAGTTGGCAGAGATGGTTGCAACCTGTGCGATCTCTTTTTTGTCTTTGACCTCTTTGGCGATCTTTTTAAGCTCTTCGATGATCGCTGCACTTGCTTTGTCCATACCGCGTTTTACCTCAATTGGGTTAGCACCCGCGGTAATGTTGCGAAGCCCCTCTTTAAAGATAGAGTGTGCCAAAACAGTTGCTGTTGTTGTACCGTCTCCTGCTTCGTCAGCCGTATTACTCGCTACCTCTTTTACCAGTTGTGCACCCATATTCTCAAGTGTGTCACTCAGTTCGATCTCTCTTGCTACAGAGACACCGTCTTTTGTGATGTGTGGTGCACCAAAGCTCTTTTGAATAAGCACATTACGCCCTCTAGGCCCCATGGTTACCTTGACAGCATCTGCAAGTTTGCAAACACCTTCATATAGTCCGTTACGTGCGTTGTCTGAAAAATGGATCTCTTTTGCCATATTTCTACTCCTTTTAATTCTATTCTTTTATATTATAGTTGTTTGATTATCCAACAATTCCGAGTACATCAGAAACATCAAGTACCAGGTACTCTTTGTCATCGAGGGTTAACTCTGTACCAGAGTATTTACCAAAGACAACAACATCATCTACCTTCACCTCTTCTACTTCGCTACCAACAGCGAGTACTTTTGCCTGAGATGGTTTCTCTTTGGCATTGTCAGGGATGATGATACCACTAGCAGTAGTATTTACCTCTTCAACTCTTTCTACAAGAAGTCTGTCACCAAGTGGTTTAAAGTTCATCTTTAAATCCTCCGTTTCTATTACTAATATTTTTGTAGCGGGATTATACAACATTTTTTTCATATTGTCAATAACATTTAGTCAAATAGACTAAAACTTTCTGCGTCAAAATTGAAAAGATTAAAAAGCTATGCTATAATAGCACTTAAAAAAGGAGTTTTATGAGTAGTCAAACGAAGCAAAAGAAGATCGTACTCTTTACCTCTCCGGGCTGTAAATGGTGCACTGTAGTCAAAGAGTACTTTAAAAAGAATGGACTCAAGTTCAAAACCATAGACATCTCCAAAGATGCCAAAGCGGCTCAAGATTGTGAACGCCATGGCTGTAGAGGGGTACCTGTGGTGCTTATAGGGAGCCGTTGGATTTGTGGTTTTGATCAAAAAACCATAGAAAAAACATTGGCTTAAGCTTTTTTAACCATTCTTTAAGGAATAGACGATTATAATCTCGACCTCTAAACAAGTCAAGGTAGCTCAGCTGGTTAGAGCGCTGGTCTCATAAGCCGGAGGTCGAGGGTTCAAGTCCCTCTCTTGACACCACCATAATTCCCTATATAGCGTTATTTCAGATTATCCAATTTTTAACTCTGCCAAAACTCTGCCAATTTTTGACATATCTGGTTTGATTTTTCCTGTGTAATGCTCCCTATTCACACTATCGTCCATATGCCCTAACTGATCCAAGATCCAATCATTTGGCATACCATACTGCTTAAGCATGGTATTGCACGATCTTCGCAATGTTTGAAGCGTACCCTCTTTGATGTGGCATTGTTTGCACAGTCTCTTGATCGATTCACTGATGTTGCTTGGTTTGACACAGGGGGTGCACCCGTATGTGTGACAAAGACAAAATTATTTTTCAAACCGGTCAAACGCTGCTGCATCTTGAGTACCTGCTTCGCCTGTGGCAGCATATCGATGATACGGACACGCTTGGACTTGGTAACATCCTCGATACCTTCTCTAATGCGTGTATCAATAGTGATTGTTTCGGCATTAAAATCAATGTCATGCCATCTTAGGGCAATTAATTCTGATCCTCTTAATCCTGTAAAGAGCGTGAAGAGCAAAATATTCATGTGTTGCCCGGAAGCACTCTCAATGAGCACTTTCATCTCTGCTTGGTTAAAGATATGCACTTCTCTGTACTGCTTTTGAGGCACCTTGACGAATTTGAGCGGATTTTTGTGGATGAGCTCATCACACAAAGCCATCTCCAAAATGGCATTTATCGTTGCTCTGTAGTTCTTGATGGTATTACGACTGAGACCTGTAATATTTGCTGTTTGATCCGCTTCTAAATCAAGAGAAAACAGCTTGACGATCTCTCTAAATTTCTTCTCTGAAATACGGGAATGGTAGACATACTTGTTTTTCATCGGTATTATGGTACTTTCTGGACACTTTATACCTCGTTAAGTTGTCTTGACCCTAAAAATATTTCTCCCTCACAGGAAGCATTGCCACTGTCTCTGCTATCTCTTGCATCTGTTTACGGTTTTGTGTGTGTCGTAGTTTGCGTAGGGCACGCGTTTCAAGGTGTCTTACCATGGTTTCACTTATCCCTACTACTGTGGCGATCTCTTTGTAGGTAAGCATCTCTTCAGTACCGAGTCCAAAGCGTAAACGGATCACAACAGACTCTTGATGGGTCAATCGCATACAAACTCCTTGATGATATGTAGGCGTATCTTTCCTGTTTGAACCTTAAATTAAACATAAACCAGTCAATAGGTCACCCTGTGCATCGCTATAAGCTTCTCAAACGCTCCTGCATCAGCCAATTTCAGTGCCTCTATGTAGGCATCGCGTTGTGCATTCTCTTTAGAAAGCAGATCCTCTTGCCACTTGACAGGCAT
>Ga0256843_1001639_pt1 | contig 17424 bp, 15 predicted proteins | sample AlvinellametaG_FD_191572 | JGI IMG/M metagenome (GOLD analysis project Ga0256843, IMG submission 191572) | Pompeii worm associated microbial communities from hydrothermal vent at the East Pacific Rise, Pacific Ocean - Alvinella | ecosystem: Host-associated > Annelida > Integument > Unclassified ... | reverse complement strand
ACTCAAATAAAGTAACAACTTTAATGAATAACCCTCAACACCAAGGAGAGATTACTCCTGAGGAAGCTGAGGCACACGGGAACAAACTTATTGTTGCTGATTTTGGTGCTGAGAGTTGTGGTGATGCGGTAAGACTCTACTGGGAAGTTGATCCAAAAACAGACAAAATTGTAAACTCTAAGTTTAAATCTTTTGGTTGTGGTACGGCGATCGCATCAAGTGATGTTATGACAGAGCTTTGTATTGGAAAAACAGTACAAGAAGCGGTTAAGATTACAAATATTGATGTTGAAAAAGCACTTCGTGATGATCCGGATACTCCGGCAGTTCCACCGCAAAAGATGCACTGTTCTGTAATGGCGTATGATGTTATCAAAAAAGCAGCATCACTCTACTTGGGTGTAACTGAAGAGAGTTTTGAAGAGGATATCATCGTTTGTGAGTGTGCACGTGTATCACTTGGAACTATTCAAGAAGTGATCCGTCTTAATGATCTTAAAACGGTTGAAGAGATTACAGACTACACAAAAGCGGGTGGTTTTTGTAAATCTTGTATCAAACCGGGTGGTCACGAAGACAGAGAGTACTATCTTGTTGACATCTTAGAACAGACTCGTAAAGAGATGGATGAAGAGAAGATGAAAGCTGCTGCTGATGCACAGGCTGCGGGTGGCGGAAATTTTGAAGATATGACACTTGTTCAGCAGATCAAAGCTGTTGATGCTGTTATTGATGAGAATGTAAGACAGTTCCTTATTATGGATGGTGGGAATATGGAGATTATTGACATCAAGAAAAATGATGACTATATTGACATCTATATCCGCTATTTGGGTGCTTGTAACGGATGTGCTTCATCTGCAACAGGTACACTCTATGCGATCGAGTCAACACTCAAAGAGAAACTCTCTAAAAAGATCCGCGTTTTACCAATCTAACAACTTTTTCCTGCTTTACCTTGACACCTGCAGGGGTCTCAAGGTAAACTACTTCTATGGAAACACTCTACGAACAAATTACAGATGCACTTGTCAACGATGGTTATATTGTGATAGACAATGCACTTGATAAGAAACTTTCACAAAAACTACTCTATCTGGCACAGCAAGAACAAAACTATAAAGAGGCAGGAATATCAAGTAGTGCAGCATTGCATCTTGATAGACAAAGACGCAGGGATAAGATTGTCTGGCTTGACAGAGAGGGAGATGCACTGAATGAGTTTTTCTCTTTTAGTGATGGTTTACGTGAATATCTTAACCGCTCTTTATATCTTGGACTCTCCTATTATGAAGCGCATTTTGCTCACTATGAGGCAGGTGATTTTTATGAAAAACATCTTGATGCCTTTAAAAATTCCAAAAATCGTGTTGTAACAACTGTCTATTATCTTAATGAAGGATGGAGTAAAGAGGATGGTGGAGAGCTGTTGATCTATAATGAAGAGGGGAACTTTATTCAAAAAGTTTTGCCAACACAAAATAGGCTGGTGATTTTTATGAGTGAACTCTTTCCTCACGAAGTAGCACCTGCAAAGAGAGATCGTTATTCAATTGCCGGATGGTTTCGTATAGATAAATAAAAGGGAAAAAATGGAACATACATATATTGCAAGGCAACCTATTTTAGATAAAAATCTTGATATATTTGCTTATGAAATTTTATACAGGGATGCAACACAAGTCGCAAATATTGACAATGATCGTCATGCAAGTGCGGCAGTTATTAGTAGTATATTGAATAAATTTGGTACAAAAAAACTGCTTGGTTCAAAGCGGGCTTTTGTTAAAGTGGACGAAAAATTTCTTTTAAGTGATCTGATCTTCTCTGTCCCGAAAGATTTTTTTGTTTTTTCTGTTTTTGAAAGTGTGCCTATGAGTGAAAAAGTTGAAGAACGTTTAGAGCAACTGCATACAGCAGGTTATATACTCTCAATAGACAATACACTCTTAAGTGAAGCATTCTTCATTAAATATGCATCAGTTTTACAATATTTTACCTATTGTAAAATTTTTATTACTCCTTCTATTGAAAAATTTATACATTTTTTATCTAAAAAAGGTTTGAAACTTATTGCTGCACAGATAGAAGATCGGATCACATTTCAAGAGGCTAGTGCTTTAGGTTGTGATGCGTATGAGGGCTACTTTTTTGCTAAACCTAAAATTATGGAGAATAGAGAGAATAATCCATCAAGAATGGCTGTTTTATCTTTATATAATATGTTAATGGAGGATAGAAGTATTGATGAGTTGGCTGTAGCCTTTGAAAACAATCCTGATATTACTGTTGAACTTTTACAATTTATAAACTCTGCAGCTTTTCACTTTAGAGATAAAATTTCCTCAATTCGCCATGTTATTGTTCTTATTGGACGTATTGAGCTTGCGAAATGGCTGATGCTTATGATCTATTCAAAATCGGTATCTGCTACGACTCGGCTCTCTCCTCTGTTATTGATGGTGAAGAATAGAACAGAGTTAATGGAGCGTATTGTTCGGGCAATTTACCCTAATGCGGATGCAGAAATGCTTAGCGAAGCATATATGGTTGCCGTACTCTCTTTAATTGATACTCTTTTTGAAATGCCTTTAGAAGAGATTTTGCAAAATATTAATGTTTCAGATGAGGTAAAGGCAGCACTTATAAGAGATGAGGGCTTTTTTGGAGATATATATAGCGTTGTTCGTAGTGTGGAGCAGATGGATATTGATGCTATTGTCTCGTTTGAAATAGAACATAATATGAAACGAAATCACCTTAAAAATATTATTCTGGATGCTATTGAAGAGGTTACTAAACTTGAAGAACCTACGGTAAATGAAGCATCATGAAACTCAAAGATATAGAAGATATATTTGATAAAGAACTCGCTGTTTATCATGCTTTGCGCGATAAGGGACTTTTAAATGACGGCTCTTTTATTGCTGATTCCCCAAAAGTTGTCAATCTTCTGTTGGAAAAAGAGGATCTTGAGATCTTTAGTATTTTAGCAACACAAGAGTATTATCATCAATATCAAACACTTTTGGCTAGAAAAAATATTTCTTGTTTGTATGTCACTACAAAAGAGCAGATGAGTAAAATTGTCGGTCATAAGATTCACCATAACTGTATGATGCACGCCAAACGTCCTAAAGATGTAAGCCTTGATGCTCTTGGTGATCAGATCCTAATGCTTGATAACATCACTTCAAGTGAAAATGTCGGTGCAATAGCACGGAGTATGGCAGCGCTTGGCGTGGACTCTTTTATGCTTGGAAAAACTTCTCCGCACCCTTTTAACAGACGGGCTTTACGGGTATCTATGGGCTATGCGTCGTGGCTGAAGATTCATATCTATGAAGATATAAAAGAGAGTATAAAAGCTCTGCAAGCTCTGGGATATAGAGTCTATGCTGCTGAGGTGAGTGAAGATGCTATCCCTCTTGCATCACTAAAAGCAGCTGAGAAATGGGTACTCATTATGGGACATGAAGGCTTTGGAATAGCCAAGGATATACTTGAGTTGTGTGATGATGTGGTAAGCATTGAGATGCAAGAGGGTGTAAAAAGTTTCAATGTTGCCATAGCTGCTTCAATAATGATGTATAATTTCAAAAAAAGATAAAATATGAACTTCTCCAAACTCCCACTCTCAAAAGAGATGCTAAAGACAATAGACTCTCTTGGATATACAACAATGACACCGATTCAAGCACAAGCTCTGCCTGCCGTTTTAAATGGCAGAGATGTTATGGCTGAGGCAAAAACAGGCAGTGGAAAAACTGCTGCTTTTGGTATTGGACTTTTACATAATCTTGATGTCAAAAAATTCCGTGTTCAAGCAGTAGTGCTTTGTCCTACTCGTGAACTTGCCGATCAGGTGGCAAAAGAGCTGCGCCGTTTGGCACGCTTTGCCCATAATATTAAGATCTTAATGCTAACAGGCGGAGAGTCGTTTGGAAAGCAACTCGGATCGCTTTCTCATCAGGCACACATAGTTGTTGGAACGCCCGGTCGGGTTTTAAAACATCTCAACAAAGAGAGTCTTTTGCTTAAAGATCTCAATACCTTTGTACTTGATGAAGCCGATCGTATGCTTGATATGGGTTTTTCTGAGGAGGTTGAAGCGGTTATGAGCTTTTTGCCAAAAGAGAGACAGACACTTCTCTTCTCTGCAACCTATGATGATGAGGTAAAAAAGATAGCCAAAGAGTTACTCAATGATCCTCTTGAGATAAAAGTAACAGAAGCTGAGAAGGCAAATGAGATAGAAGAGATCTTCTATGCAAGTGGTGATAAAAGAGAAACATTACAAAAAGTTTTTGCCCACTTTAAACCAAAAAATGCAATTGTTTTTACCAATACAAAAGTAGAAGCAAAAGAGCTTGCCGAAAAACTTATAGAAAAGAAGATTGATGCTTTGGCTCTGCATGGTGATCTGGAGCAGTATGAGCGAAATGATGTGCTTGTGCAGTTTGCAAACGGATCAACTCCTATCTTGGTTGCAACAGATGTAGCAGCTCGCGGACTTGATATTAAAGAGTTGGCTATGGTTGTCAATTACGACCTGCCTCATACTCAAGAGACCTATACACACAGAATAGGTAGAACAGGACGTGCCGGAGCAAAAGGGATCGCGGTTACTCTCTATGAAGCTTATGAGGAGGAAAAAGTTGCTCCTTATAAAGAAAAAGAGGGTATAAGATTTTTAGAGAGTAATGATTTAGAGACTGTAAAGAAGTTTGAGATGAAGCCTGAGTTTGTTACGCTTGTTATTGAGGGCGGTAAAAAAGACAAACTGCGTGCGGGTGATATTTTAGGAGCTTTGACAGGTGAGGGTGGACTACAAGGAGAAGATATCGGAAAGATTGATATTTATGACAGACAGGCTTATGTTGCCATCGCAAGTGAGCAAAGTGAAAAAGCATACAACTATCTTAAGCAAGGTAAAATAAAAAATAGAAAATTTTCTGTTTGGATTTTATAATGAAAAAATTACTACTTCTTTTACTCTGTGTTGTAACATTATTAGCGGCAGACCAACGAGATAGTTTTAAGATTAATTTGGGTGTTATGAATGTAACAAATTTTGAAACAGAGTTGCAACTTGCACCGAAAGGAAGTCCTGTTGGAGCTTATATTAATACAAAAGATCAGTTAAATATGAAAAATGACACCAATGTTTTTAGAGTTGATGGTTATTATAGATTTAATGAGACTCACAGTATTGATTTTTCCTACTTTAGTGTTAAAAGTGACGGATTAAGTTCCGGAACAATAGAATATGATGATAAAAATATTACTTCGGGAAGTATTTCGAGTTATTTTAATATGGATATTTATAAAATCAACTATGGATACTCTTTTTATCATAATGATAAAGTAGAGTTGGCATTAACAGCAGGTTTCCATATTACAGCTATAAAACTTGGCCTTTTTGCGTATGGAATAGTAGATGGAAAAGAGGCGACACATTATCGTTCAGAAACCTCTGTTACTGCACCACTTCCTGTTGTTGGATTTAAGGGGGAATATACTATTATAAAGAAAAAACTGTTTGTTAATTACAAGGCGGACTATTTCTTTTTAAGTATTGATAAATATCAGGGTGCACTTATCTCAACATCTTTAAATTGCGAGTATAGATTTATGAATAATTTTGGTATGGGTATTGGATATAACTCTAATAATATTCGTCTGAAAGCAAATGGAAATAACGCAAAAGTCGATATTCACAATACCCTCTCTGGCGCTATGATTTATATCTCCTATGTTCATTAATTTTTGCAGATTTTTTCTAGATCTTCAAGAAGCCAACCCCATGCGCCAAAACCACTATCTGCATTGATATGTCCACCGTTTTTGATAATTTTTCGAGGAATTTGCAACCTCTTTTGTAGATCTTCTGCCTCTTGATTCGTCATATAGGGATCATTGGTTGAGGTAATAAGAAGAGCCTCTTTTGCATGAAGATCCTTCGGAGTGTCCACCGGAAAAAATTCTGCTAATTCTGCTATATTGCATTGAAGGCTCGGTGGTGCCACAAGATAGAGTTTTTCAATTGTATCAAACTCTTTTTTTGCAGCAATATGAAACCAAAGCGTATTGGCTAAAGAGTGGCACAGAACAATATCGGGTCGAAAATCATTCAGTACCTCTTCAAGTTCTTGCATCCATGTCTCAAATTTTGGAGTATCTACATCACTGAAACGTAAAAAGTTAACACAACCATAGTTACGTGCCAACTCTCCTGCAATCCAACTTTGCCAATGCGGGAAATCACTTCCGCCCCATCCGTGTAGGAGTAAAACTTTTTTCATTCTCTTCACTTTTTAATGGAAGTATAACAAAGTTTTATGCGCTATAATGTTAAAAAAGATAGGAGATAGAATTTTGAAAAAATATTTTTTACTGATTTTAATTTTACTTGGCGTTGCTTTTTTTGCCTATACAAAAGAGGGGAAACTTTTACCTTATTATGAACAACTAACAAAGCCCTATGTTGGTGTTGAAAAAGATCTTCAAGATAAGAGTCAAAAAAAAGCGCACTTTGTAGGCTCTCAAAAGTGTCAAAAATGCCATAAAGAGAACTATCATGAGTGGTCACACTCTGGGCATCCAAAGATGATTCAAGATGTTACGAAAAATCCAAAGGCTATTGTTGCAAACTTTTTAAAACTGCCTGCAGATGCCAACTTTAAAAAAGAGGATGTCCGCTATACGATCGGAGGCAAGTTTAAACAGCGTTATATGCTTGCAAAAGATTTTAACGGGAGTGCTGATTATGTTGTCGGTAATTATCAATGGAATGTGCAAACAGGAAAATGGCAACACTACAAAACATGGCACTACTGGTACAAAGATGCCTATCCACACGATAATATGAAAGTGCCAACTTCAAAAACCTGTGACGGATGTCACTTTACGGGCTATATGGCAGAACAAAAGAGAGTAGAGACGGGCATAAGCTGTGAAGCGTGTCACGGACCGGGATCTGAACATGTGAAAAATCCAAAATCAGCACTCTATGTAGCATCAAAAGTTGATCCTGTGCGACAAAATGAGGTCTGCTTGCAGTGTCATATGCGAAATCGGGATAACCGACTCAAAGATGAAAATATGAGTCAGATCTACAATGATGCTTATGATTATCCAAAAGGGTATGAAGCGGGGCGATCGTTGGCAAAATACAAAATGGTAGCACCTTTTGAGATGGGACATGAAACGGGCGAATTTTATGCAAACGGTATGGGAAAACATAACCGAACGCAGGGGAATGAGTATGTGCACTCTATGATGGGTAAACACGGTATTACCTGTATTAACTGTCACGATCCTCATACTTTACAACCAACAGCACAGCACAATACGGGAAATAAACTCTGTATGAAGTGTCACTCGTTTGATTCTATTGTCGGACCGCATGAAAAAACGTTACAAGCTCATACCCACCATAAAGCAGGCTCAAGCGGGAGTCTTTGTGTAGAGTGTCATATGCCAAAAGTCGGACGCCATACGGGGAAATCTCCTCTTACGGTGCGATCGCATATGTTTGGTTTTGTGACGCCTGCACAAACACTGAAGTACAAAATGCCAAAAGAGACAAATGCCTGTTATGCTTGTCATGCAACAGATAAAAAAGCAGGTAAGAGAAGTATGAAACAGCTCCAAAAAGATCTGGAGTCGTGGGGAATGGTAGGCTGGGATAAACGCTAGCCTACTCCACCATTGTTTGAAAGTTTTTTAATGTAAGGAGTCTTAATGTTGGGCTTTTGAGTGCTTTTAGCTCTTTTGAGAAGCCTTTTTTTGCAACAATTACAACAACATCAGGAGTTAAATTGGCTTTTTGTGTTAACTCATGAATGCGGGCAACTTCACTCTTTTTGATTTTGGTATTGCTATATTTGCATGACCCGACAATGACTCTTTTGTCTTTTGTTTTTGCGTAGATATCAAGGTTTAAACCATCATTTTGCCAATACTCTCCAATATCCATAATAGACTCCTCTTTGAGGGTGTCTCGAACAAGAAGTTGTGAAAGCTCTTTAAAGATCTGCTGTGGAAATTCATTTTCATAGGCACTCCAGCGTGCTTCTACCTCTTTGTAATCACCATCACGAACACCCTTAAAAAGAGGAGAGACAAAGGCAAACCAAAAACGAAGAAACGGAAGGGTAAATATAAACTTGTCATCAGCACCCTTGCAGCGTTTTAGCCGAATGATTCTACGCTCTAAAAGTGTTTCGATCGCTTTTTGCCCGACACCATCTTCAACGCGTGCACGCTTGTAAACAGCATGCGCTTTACCGTCACTCAGTGCAATTGCAGAGAGAATAGAGTGGTAGAGTGGTTGCCCGTCTGTAAGCTCAGTAATGTCATTTCTGATGTAAGCGTAATCATCTAAAATGAGATCTTTAATGAGCTCAAAGCTTGGTTTTGAAGTGTCTATTTTTCCCCATGACACACCACCGAAGATGGCAAATTTTTCAATAGCATCTTCCATCTTTTTAGGTTGATGCTCTTTATAGAAGTTTTTAAACTGCGTACGCAGTGTCTCGTTTTTTGATAATATGATAAAGCCTTTGAATTAATTAACTAATTATACAATATTCCATGGCATTTTGAATGAGAGTTGATGCAGGACAAGAGGTCGTTAGTCAAAGAGGGAGTATAATTGGTACAAGAAAATAAAACAAGGAGTCGTCATGGCAACGCTACACTCTTATGGGGCAACAGAGGAGGTGACAGGCTCTTGTCACCTTTTGGAAGTTGGTGGTAAAAAGATCTTAATAGATTGTGGAATGTTTCAAGGTCAAGAGGAGGAGATGAATGAAAAACCTTTTGGTTTTGATGCAAAAGAGATCGATTATCTTCTTGTGACACATGCACACCTCGATCATGTCGGGCGTATTCCGAAACTAGTTAAAGAGGGCTTTGAGGGGAAAATCTATGCGACATCGGCTACAATGGATTTAGCAGAAATTATTCTTCTTGACAGTGCGAAGATCATGACAGAAGATTTTCAAACAAAGTATAAAAAAGCATTGCGAAAAGGGAGAGAAACAAAACTCTCCAAACCACTCTATGAACCACTTGATGTAGATAAAACATTTAAGATGATCGAGTGGATAAATCCAGAATATGATAAATATTACGATCTTTGTGAAGGTATTAGTTTTATATATAGAAATGCCGGGCATATATTGGGTTCTGCTTTTATAGAACTCTCTTATATGGAAGGTGGAGATTCTCATACACTTGTATTTTCTGGAGATATCGGTAACTCGAATGAGTTAGTACTTCCCGATCTGCAAAAATGCTCCAAAGCAGAGGCTCTTTATGTTGAGACAACTTATGGCGATAGAGAACACCAATCTATTGATTTGACAATTAAAGAGTTTAAAGAGGTAATTACGAAGACCTTAGATGCACATGGAAATGTTCTTATTCCATCTTTTGCCGTTGAGCGAACACAAGAGTTACTCTGTCTTTTACGCGAGATGTATGAGAGTGGAGAGTTACCAAAATGTAAAATCTTTTTAGATTCACCTATGGCTACAAAAGCGACAGCACTCTATCGTAATTATGCAGATGAGTTAACACAAGAGTGTCAAGATAATGTAAAAGAGAATGGTGCTGTTTTTAATTTTGATTCACTGATCTATACAGAGACACCGGAGGCTTCTAAAGGGATCAATGATATAAAAAGCAGAGCTATTATTATTGCAGGGAGTGGAATGTGTAATGGTGGGCGTATTACGCATCACTTTAAACATCGTATTTGGGACAAAAGAAATGCTGTTATCTTTGTAGGTTTTCAAGCAGTAGGAACATTGGGGCGTGATATTGTTGAGGGTGCGAAATGGATTAACGTTTATGGTGAAGATATTATTGTCAAAGCCTCTATTCATACCATTAACGGTTTCTCTGCACATGCTGATCAAGATGGCATTTTGAAATGGATTTCACATATTAAAGATCTGAAAAAAGTCTTTTTGGTTCATGGTGAAAAAGAGGCACAAAAAACTTTCAAAAAAGTGCTGAAAGCAAAACTGGATCTTGATGCACATATTGTAGCGTATGGAGAAAAGATTGAGATTTGATTCCTCTTCTAAATATATTTTAAGTGAAAATTAAGTATAATTCCATCAAATAATTCAGGACTGCCTCTTACATATTAATACAGCCCTCCATTAAATTTTTTTTGGAGTTGTTCTATAAAATGTTTCTTTTTGATACACTCTCTTTAATTTTTGTAGCACTTATACTTTTTGGAACTCTGCCAAATCTTTTCTATTCGGCAGGGTATCTACCGCATATCGAGCGAAAAACATACTATATTGTGCACTATTTTGCTTTTATATTCTCTATGATTGGTGTCGTTGTAAGTGCCAATGCTTTAGTATTTCTTTTCTTTTGGGAGATAATGAGTCTTGCATCATGGCAGCTCATTTTAACCGAAGTCAAAGAGAAAAGTACCATAGAAGCGGCACGCTTTTACTTCTTTATGACACACCTCGGTTTTGTTTTTTTACTGCTTTTCTTTTTAATTGTTACCAATGGAGATCTTGAAATTAGTTTTACACAGATGAAGAGTATAGCGGCTCTATTTACCTATCCGACACTTCTCTTTTTCTTTTTGATCTTGGGCTTTTTAAGCAAAGCGGGTGCTGTACCTGTTCATGTCTGGCTCCCATATGCTCACCCCGCTGCACCAAGTCCCGTTTCAGCGCTTATGAGTGGTGTGATGCTTAAAGTTGCTCTCTATGGAATGTTTCGTTTCTTGTTTGATGTGCTCTATCCATGGCCGCTGGAGTGGGGAACATTTATTTTGATTATTGGCTCAATTACGGCACTTGTCGGTATCTTATATGCGATGGTTGAGAGTGATATTAAGGCACTTCTGGCAAACTCCTCTATTGAAAATATCGGTATTATTCTCATTGCGTTTGGGATGGGAATGATCTTTGATACACTCAAGATGCACACGCTCAGTACCTTTGCTTTTATGGCGGCACTCTTTCACATCTTTAACCACATGGGCTTTAAGTCACTGCTTTTTATGGGTGCGGGATCTGTTTTACATCAAACCCATACAAAAAATATAGAAAAATATGGCGGACTCATTAAAGCGATGCCTCTCACTGCGTTTACTTTTTTGTTTGCAGCCATAAGTATTACGGCACTCCCTCCGAGTAACGGTTTTTTAAGTGAGTGGATGATCTTTCAGTCGATGCTTGGCTCAAGTCATATTACCGATGATATGTCGCTCAAACTTGCCATTCCTTTTGCCATCTTTGCACTTGCAATGACGGGTGGTTTGGCGATTGCAACCTTTGTCAAAGCCTATGGCATCAGCTTTTTGGGTCTGCATAGAAGCAGCAATGCCAAACATGCAAAAGAGGTAAACTTTTTGATGCAGGCGGGAATGGTGCTGATGGCACTCTATATCGCCTCTTTAATGCTCTTTGCACCGCAGTTTTTGAAATTTTTTGATGGGCTCTTTGTCTCTATGGGTCTTCCTTCTGTTTATGCCCAGATCTTTCCGCAGGGTATTCTCTCGATGCACTCTTTGGGTGTTCACGGTGGGGTTGTCTCACCTTTGATCTTGTTTGGAGCACTTGTCGGTGTTACTTCTCTCTTGATGGTTGCCTACAAAGTTTTCGGGGTAAAAGAGCGAATCTATCATACGTGGGGTTGTGGTTATAAAACAGGGGCAAAAACGCAATATACCGCTACCGGATTTTCAGGTGTTATGCGAAGATTTTTTAACTGGCTCTATAAACCTGAAGAGCACTTTTGTAAGCAAAATTTGGCGGGACATAAGACAAAATTTTCAGATGCAAGCTATGAGCTGAAGATCAAACCGCTTTTTGAGCGATCACTCTATGATGGAGTGAAGCGGGTGACAAATATTATCAGCTACTGGGTCTATCGATCGGCACACTTTGAGCAGACACGCTATCCTGCCATGATCTTTAACCTGATGCTCTTTATTCTTTTTAGTTACAGGGTCTTTACGCACGAAGTAAGTTGGGAGAGTTTGATGATAGAGTCCGCTATGATGATCATCTCTATTAAAATCTTAGTTATTGGAGAGAAGAAATAATGTTTGTATTTGATACGCTCTCTTTGGTTTTTGTTGGGCTTATTTTACTCGGCAGTGTGCCAAATCTTTTCTACTCTTTTGGTTATTTGCCTCATATTGAGAGAAAATTACACTATCAACTACACTATTTTGCTTTTATCTTTTCAATGCTTGGTGTTGTTATAAGTGCCAATGCCCTTGTGTTTTTGTTTTTTTGGGAGCTTATGAGTTTAACATCTTGGCAGCTGATTTTAACAGAGGTAAAAGAGAAAAGCACTATTAATGCAGCAAAATTTTACTTTATTATGACCCATTTTGGTTTTTTATTTTTGCTGCTCTTCTTTTTAATTGTCACAAATGGTGATCTGGAGATGGGCTTTGCACAGATGAAGGCAGTTGCCTCGGTATTTGCTTATCCGACACTGCTCTTTTTCTTTTTGATCTTAGGATTTTTAAGCAAAGCGGGTGCCGTACCTCTGCATGTCTGGCTTCCTTATGCACACCCTGCTGCACCAAGTCCTGTCTCAGCACTTATGAGTGGTGTGATGCTCAAAGTTGCCATTTACGGACTCTTTCGTTTCTTGTTTGATGTTCTCTATCCGTGGCCTTTAGAGTGGGGCATAGTTATTTTGAGTCTTGGAGCACTCTCCTCTTTGGTTGGTGTTTTATATGCTTTAAGTGAGCATGACATCAAAGCACTTTTGGCAAACCACTCCATTGAAAATATCGGTATTATTCTCATTGGTTTTGGAATGGGAATGATCTTTGATACTTTGGGTTTGCACACCTTGAGTACATTTGCTTTTATGGCAGCACTCTTTCATACATTTAATCATATGAGCTTTAAATCTCTGCTCTTTATGGGTGCTGGAAGTGTTCTGCATCAAACCCATACAAAAAATATGGAAAAGTATGGCGGACTGATAAAAGCGATGCCATTGACTGCATTTACATTCTTAATTGCTGCTATTTCCATCTCTGCACTGCCTCCAAGTAACGGTTTTTTGAGTGAGTGGATGATCTTTCAGTCGATGCTCTCATCAAGTCATATTGACAATATTTCACTCAAACTTGCCATCCCTTTTGCTATTTTCGCGCTTGCTATGACGGGTGGTTTGGCGATTGCCTGTTTTGTAAAAGCGTATGGTATTGTCTTTTTGGGTCTGCACAGAAGCAGCAATGCCAAACATGCTCACGAAGTGAATTTTTTGATGAAAAGCGGAATGGTTTTTATGAGTTTGGTTGTTCTCTCCTTGATGCTTTTCACCCCTTTTTATTTTACTTGGTTTGATAAAGTTTTTGTTGATTTGGGTCGTGTTTCTATCTATGTAAAAATTTTTCCCGATGGTTTATGGCATATGCACTCTGTGGGAATAAACGGAGGAATTGTCTCTCCGATCATTCTTTTGGGTGCACTGCTTGGAGTGACGCTGCTGATGGCTTTTGCATATAGAGTTTTTGGAATAAGAACACGTGTTCATAATAGTTGGGCATGTGGTTATAAAACCTCTGCAAAAACGCAATATACCGCGACAGGATTTGCAGGACCGATTCGTCGTTTTTTCTCATGGCTCTATCGACCGCATGAAACAATTGAGAAACAGACGATCGCAGGACATGCAACAAAATTTACTAACTCCTCTTATGAAGTGCATGTAAAACCACTTTTTGAAACACTTTTTTATGATAGTGTTGCCAAGGCTGTTGGTTTGATGAGTTACTGGGTCTATCGTCTTTCACATTTTGAACAGACACGCTATGCGGCAATGATATTTAATATGATGCTGACAGTACTCTTTTCATATCGTGTTTTTGCTCACGATTTCTCTTGGGCAACTTTTGTGCTGGAGTTCCTTGTGATGCTTGTTTCTATAAAAATTTTAATTATCGGAGATAAAAAATGATCTACTATTTTGCAAGTATTGTTGTTCTGATTTTGTTCGCGCCAATACTTCTTTCCTATATGAAAGCAACAAAAATGGTGCTGCTTTTTAAACGCCCTATCTCTTTGATGCAGGGGTATAGAGACTTTTCAAAATTGATGCAAAAAGAGACAATTATCTCAGAGGAGTCGAGCGCAATTTCACGCTGGGCACCTTTTTTGGTTCTCTCACCGTTGATTGTAATAATGTTCTTTTTGCCTCCTGTTGTCAAGGGAGCCTATTATGTCAGCTTTGTAGATGCCTTTACTATTACGGGGCTTATCTCCCTCTCGACCTTCTTTTTAATGCTTTTGGGACTTGACAGTGCAAGTGCTTTTGGAGGAATGGGGAGCTCACGAGAGTCTTTTATTGCCGCACTTGTTGAGCCTGCTATGGTGCTTACTATCTTTTCAGTTTCATTAATGGCGGGCGATCTTGGTGTTGGGCAGGCCGGTGTTAATCTTGCAGAACATTTTCCAAAAGAGCATATGGCAAGTTTTTTGTTTGCAGGTATTAGTTTTTTTATTTTACTGATTGCGGAGAATGGTCGCATACCTGTTGACAACCCTGAGACACACTTGGAGCTAACAATGGTACATGAGGCGATGATACTCGATCTTACCGGTGTCTATCTGGCTATTATTGAGAGTGCGGCTTCTATAAAATTTGTTATTTTTGCTTCACTTTTTGCTTCACTCTTTTTGCCGTTTGGTTATGAACTTGCCGCACCGCTGGCGATAGCCGTTTTTATATTGAAACTTTTTTTAATTGCTACGGCAGTAGCTTTTTTAGAGGTAAATACAGCAAAACTCAGACTCTTCAAAGTACCAAATCTTTTGGGACTTGCAATTGTTTTTGCCTTTTTATCCCTTATCACATTTTATGTACTAGGAGCGTAGATGATTGATTTTTTTATTGGACTTTTTTTAGCTTCTTTGATTGTTGCTCTCTTTACAACACGGCTTTACAGATTGCTGCTTTGGTATTCGCTCAACTCTTTAATGCTGGGTGTTCTTGCTTTGAGTATTGGTCGAAGTATTGATGATAATGCTATGGTTATTACCGGTATTGTAACGATTGTTATTAAGGCTATCGGTATTCCTTATGTCTTAAAAAATCTCTCACAAAAGTTTCACTTTGTGCGTCAGATCACCCCTGAGATAAAAGTGCAGTATGCTATTATGCTCGTTCCTGCGATTTTGGTCTTTACCTTTTATCTCTCCGAGCCTATTGTGCATATGATTCATACCAATGCCAACTATGTAGCCATCAGTATCTCCTCTTTGTTTCTCTCTTTATTGTTGATGATGGAACATAAAAATGTTGCTCCAAAAATTATTGGATTTTTAGCGATGGAAAACTCACTCTTTTTACTGGGTGTTACAGCAACAGACGGTATGCCGATGCTTGTAGAATTAGGTATCTTTTTTGACCTTTTAATGGCAATTGTTGTTATTAATCTTCTATTTCACAAAGAGGAGTTACGCGTATGATGTTATCTCTTTTACTGCTTCCGGCATTTATTATGTTTGGGGTAAGTTTTATTAAAAAAACAAAGGCAAAGTATCTGCTTGCTTTTACATCATTTTTGATTTTACTCCCTATTGTCAAACTCTTTTTACTACCAAAACCGTATAATATTTTGGGATCTTATCTGATAGCAGACAAGCTCGATACCTATGTCCTTTTAGTCTCTTCTATTGTTGGAATCGGCGTGACTTTGGCACTCTTGACACTTGATAAACATGTAAAGGTCTCGCCAAATGCCTATCGAAGATTTTATCGTTTCTTTGCAATTTTTTGGGTTGGACTTATCTTCTCTATGCTCTCCAACCATATGGGGATCTACTGGATCGGACTTGAACTTGCAACGCTCTCTACTGTCTATATGATCAAGACAAACTATACCCCTGCCGCACATAAAGAGGCGTGGAACTATATGATTGTAGGGGCTATTGCCATCTCTTTGGTACTTTTTGGCATTATCTTGATGTATGCAAGTGCCAAGCCTATTTTGGGTGAAGATGCAATGAATTTTGATCTGCTTCTAGCTCATGCCAAAGATATTCCTTCTCCTTTCTTGTTTGAGATGGGCTTTGCTATTACAACGCTTGGAATGTTTATTAAGATGGGATTTTTTCCAATGAACTTATGGCTTGCCAATATTGAGCGAGCTTCATTTTATCCTGTGGCAGCACTCTTTAGTGGTATTTTGGAATCTGCCGTTGTTATTGGATTTTTCCGTTTTTCAAAAATAGCGATGGAGGTGAACTATAATCATCTCTTTATTTTTGTTTTTGTCTATACGATCCTTACTATTTTTATTGTTGCATTTTTAATTTACAGAGCCAAAGATTTTATGCGTCTCTTTTCTCTCTCAGGGGTGGAACATATGGCACTTATCGTGATGTTTTGGGTGAGTGGCGCACCCTTTGCAGCACTGCTTCACTTTGGAGCACACGCCTTTTTAAAACCTGCACTTTTTCTCTCAACAGGAGTTTTGGAGTCAAACGGAAAGTATAAAATAGCAGGAGCATTGCGAGGCTACAAAGGCTTTAAGGGTGGTGTTTTTTGGTTCTTGGTTTCACTCTTCTTACTTGCCATCATCTCTTTGCCGCCGAGTCCGATGTTTTTTAGTGAACTCTATGGTTTTGGAGCGATGATAACAACGGCAAAAGAGAGTGATCATATGCTGGCAATGATAGCTGCTGTGCTCTTTTTGCTTGTCTTGCTCTCTATTATCTTCTATCGTTTTGTAGCTATTTATCAGTCGATGAAGTATGAGGGTGAGGAGAGTGAGAAGGAGGTTTACAGTAGTGAACTTTTTGCTCTTGTGATCTTTGCTATCTCTTTAGTTGGACTTTTATTGCCACAGACTTTAGATTATTTACGTTCAATCTCTTAAGGGTATATGAATGGCAAAGAAAAGAAAATCGAGAATGGATGCAGTGGAGCTTGCCGAGGAGGAGAATGTTGTCTCTTTTCATCCTCGTGATATGAAAAGCTTTTATGCGTGGGATGGAGATGTTTTGGTGCTCAATATTCTTGGAACACCCAGTGCAAAAAAAGATGTGATCGGCAAGCCAAAAGGAAATCAACTCAAGATTAGTGTAACTGCCAACCCCGTAGGTGGTCGTGCGACAGATTATATGGTTAAGTGGCTTGCTAAAGAGTTTGGTGTCAATAAAAGTGATATTGAAGTGGTTTTTGGACGAATGAATATTAACAAACAGTTGCGTATAAAGAGTCCAAAAAAACTGATACGCGCTATAGAAAAAATGGAGAAGAAGTAGATGAGACTGATAGCCCGTTATGCAAAAGAGCTTGAAGATGCTTTTGAGATTGTTACTGTTTATGAAGATGAGATCGTAAAAGAGCAGGTAAGTAAAGAAAATCCGACAGTAGAGACTTTGGCAAAGAAGTATCCCG